>JGI24723J26617_10000563_pt1 | contig 36125 bp, 37 predicted proteins | sample Cruoilmetagenom6_FD_26617 | JGI IMG/M metagenome (IMG submission 26617) | reverse complement strand
ACAAATCCACATAAATCATTGCTTAATATCAATAACTTACGTGGATTTGTGGCTCCGACGGTAGGGATCGAACCTACGACCAATTGATTAACAGTCAACTGCTCTACCGCTGAGCTACGTCGGAATACCTGTGCATCATATGTTGCGAGGCCGCGTATAGCAAAGTGATTTTAAGCCGTCTATAGGGATTTTGCCCGAAATGGCAAAATAGTTGCATAATCACTTTCCCTTGCACCACAGATCGCATCAGCATAACCCTGTTTGTATGATTTACACGATTGAGACATGGATAAAATCAAAGTTACCGCGCAGTCTGTTTGGCCGCGCAATGGTAATTTTGGCGGTCCCCGTTGTGGTTATACAAATCGTTGTTGCCGCCTATTTTGCCGAACGCCTGTTTCGGGATGTATCAACTGAAATGTCCAGTAATATCGCGTTGGAGATTAACTATATAGCATCCCTTGCCAAAAAGGCCCCTGACCGCCCCACGGCCATGATACAAATGCGCAATGCCGCTATACCGTTGAATATACTTGTCGATTATGAAACCCCGCGGGCATATCCCGATGATCTCTGGATATGGCTTAGCCCGTCTCAGCATTACGTAGACAAAACTTTAAAATCCAAAATAAACAACGTTTTAAACATTGATCTTCTGTCGAATACCGATTTCATCAAACTGACAGTCATGACCGATAAAGGGCCTGTTAAGTTTTCATTTCCGCCCGCGCGGACCTCTGCCAAAAACCCGCACCAACTGCTTGTAGCAATGATACTGACCGCATTGCTTTTTACCGGAATTGCAATTTTGTTTTTGAACAATCAGATTAAACCGATCAGGCGCCTATCGGATGCAGCCGAAGCGTTCGGTCGCGGTTGGTCAATCCCGTTCAATCCAAGGGGGGCACGCGAAGTACGCAGTGCCGGTCATTCATTTCTGGCGATGCGTGCACGCATTATTCGCCAGATTGAACAGCGCACGATGATGCTGTCGGGTGTCAGCCACGATCTGCGCACCCCGCTTACCCGCATGAAATTGTCCCTTGGGCTGATCGCGCCATCCGAAGAGGTTGAGCATCTGAAGCGCGATGTGGACGAAATGGAGGCAATGTTAACCGAGTTTCTGGAATTTGCACGGGGCGACAGTGAAGAAAAGACCGAAACCATTGGTGTGAAAGCATTGACCAAACAGATNGTGCGGAATTTCAAACGTGCGGGACATGACATTGAGTTGTCATTCCTTATGGGGACACCATCGGACGATACATTGAAATGCCGTAAACAAGCGCTGCAACGCGCAATAGAAAACCTATTGGGCAATGCTGTGCGCTACGGCAATAATGCACATCTTACCGTCACGATTGAGACTGATACCGTTGTCTTCATGGTAGAAGATGATGGCCCAGGCATTCCCAAAGACAAACGTGATGCAGCAGTGGAACCTTTCACCCGGCTGGATGTTGCACGTAACCAAGATAAGGGGGTGGGATCAGGCTTGGGTCTTGCCATAGCCACTGATGTCGCCCGTAGCCACGGCGGCAATTTGGCATTGTTACAAAGCGACAATATGGGTGGACTAAAAGCAGTGTTATCGTTGCCGCGGTAATGAATGGCGTGNCTATTTGCAGCAGGTTATTTCTGTCACTGCAAAGGTAAAAATAAGGAGAACCAATGAAACCCGTCGAAATCACAGGTTCGGATATTGTCGAAACTGTACGTGCAGCACTTCAATTCATCTCCTACTACCACACACAAGATTATCTGATGCATTTATCAGAGGCATATGAACGTGAGGAAAGTGCGCCTGCGCGCGCGGCAATCGGGCAAATACTTGAAAGTTCGCGGCTTGCGGCGATTGGGCGGCGCCCTATGTGCCAAGATACCGGGATGGTAACAGTGTTTGCCAAACTTGGCCAAGACGCACATATCAATTCTGAAAAGGCCTTGTCAGATCTTATTAACGACGGCGTGCGGCTTGCATATCTGGACGCCAGAAACCCCCTTCGTGCCTCGATGGTCGATGATCCCCTTTTTGATAGGAAGAACACAAAAGACAACACCCCGGCCGTGACCCATGTGGAATTGGTGGCAGGCAAGACGCTTGACCTTATGATTGCCGCAAAAGGCGGTGGATCGGAAAATAAAGCCCGCTTCGCGGTCTTGAACCCATCCGCATCCGTCAGTGACTGGGTTGTGGAGACGATAAAAACGCTTGGGGCGGGCTGGTGCCCGCCCGGGGTTATCGGGATCGGCGTTGGCGGCAGTTCCGAAAAAGCCATGTTGTTGGCAAAACGCGCGGTTATGGAACCCATTGACATGTCCGAATTGGCTCGGCGCGGACCACAGAACAAGTCAGAAGAATTTCGACTTGAACTTTACAACCGTATCAACGCGCTTGGAATAGGTGCGCAGGGCCTTGGTGGCATGACGACGGTTGTGGATGTTAAGCTTGCAACCTACCCCACGCATGCAGCATCGAAACCCGTCGCGCTAATGCCGCAATGTGCCGCCAACAGGCACGCCCACGTTACGCTTGATGGTTCAGGGCCGGTTTACATGTCGCCGCCAAACTTGTCCGATTGGCCAAGTGTTGTTGGTGAACGATCAGGCGAAAACCTACGACGCGTAGACTTGGATACATTAACGCGCGATGCAATGGCGGATTGGAAAACAGGCGAAACGCTGCTTCTAAATGGAAAGATACTTACCGGGCGCGATGCCGCGCACAAGCGTATGGCGGACATGCAAGAGACTGGCCAAGAACTGCCCATAAGCCTGAAAGACAGGGTAATTTACTATGTCGGCCCCGTCGACCCCGTGGATGGCGAGGCCATTGGGCCCGCCGGACCCACGACATCCAGCAGAATGGACGAGTTTACCGATATGGTACTGGGTGAAGGGTTATTGTCTATGATTGGCAAAGCAGAACGAAGTCAGGTAACCATAGATAAAATAGCGGCCNANAAGGCAACCTATCTCATTGCTGTTGGCGGGGCTGCAGTACTGGTTGCCAAAGCCGTTCGGAACGCGAAAGTCGTCGCATTTGCAGATCTGGGCATGGAAGCTATTCATGAATTCACGGTTGTAGACATGCCGGTGACAGTGGCCGTGAATACGCAAGGCGTGTCTATACATACGACGGGGCCAAAACGCTGGCGACGCAAACTGTAATCACTCTTTCGTTGTGGATGTTACTTGCTATGCGCATGTTGAAATCTCAATCGATCCATTTCAACGCATTATATGTATAATGTTTTGGTAGGCCCGGCAGGACTCGAACCTGCGACCAAAGCGTTATGAGCGCTCTGCTCTAACCAACTGAGCTACAGGCCCGCCTTAATGCCATGACCTATCAGAAGTTTTGTTCAGGTCAAGCGGTTCTAATCGATTATGTAAAACGTAATGCATGCATATAGTTGGTTGCCGCCATTTTTTTCAACAATGCATCGATGAACAGTAAAGCACGGCAATTTAAAGAGTTTCGATGTGGATGCACTATATAGACCGGCCTTTGGGCCATTTGATAGTCGGGCATCAACATTTCTAGGTCGCCCTGATCCAGTAAGTGCTGCACAGAGGCGCGCGGCATGCGGGCAAAACCTATCCCGCGCAGCAGTGCCTGTTGCATCAGGTTCGGCGCATCGGCCCTGAATCCGATATTCACAGGTATTTGGACATCAACCCCTTCTTTACTGGCCGAAATGAAACCATCGGCACCGCCAATGCTAAATTCAATAAAATTCAGTTTTTCAATCTGGTCTAAACGATTAGGCCGGCCGTCTGCATCCAAATAGGCCGGGCTTGCGACTAGGGCGATATCCAATGCGCCGATCTTGCGAACGACACCATCAGAGTGACCTTGTGACCCTATGCGAATGGCGAAATCATACCCTTCGCGCACAACATCCACGACCCTGTTTTCAATCTGCATAAAAACATCCAGATCAGGGTTTGTCTGGTGTAAATCCGAAATCACTTCACCTAAAACAAGTTCGGCAATGGCTTGGCTGGTAGATATTTTCAACCTGCCGGCGGTAGACCCGTCAAACCTATCAAGTTCCGCCAAAAGCTGGCTATGGGTTTCGTGTATCTGCAATGCGTGCTGGCGTACTATTTTTCCTGCGTCAGTTGGTTGCGCACCACTTTTACCGCGTTGCAGCAGCTTGCAGTCATAATACTTTTCAAGCGCAGTCATTTGCTGGCTAATCGCGGGCTGCGTAATACCTTTACGCCGCGCGCCCCCACTCAGCGATCCTTCATCGATCACAGCCAAAAAATTTGCAAGAAACCCAAGATGATCCATATCATATCCATAAGCGTTTCTTTTATCATATATAAGAAGTACCGAGCTTACAGCCCTTAATCCTAAAATATATAGGAAACTTTAATTCTACTAATATCCTATATCGGAGCTTGTTATGAAACCCACACGACGTACATTCTTGAAACTCTCGGCCACAGGTTTGGCAACACCTGCAATTCTAATGTCCACACCCAGTTTGGCCAACACCACCAAACGCAACAAACAGATAACAGGTGTAAACCGTATGCAATTGGGCAACTTTGAAGTATCCGCCCTATTAGACGGTGCCCTGACAGTAAACCCAGAACTGATCACAGGCTATGATGAAGCCACCGCTGCCAAAACCCTGTCTCATCAACATTTGCCAGCCGCCCCAGACGGGCCTGTGATCCCGGTAACTGGGTATTTGGTAAACACGGGCGACAAGTTGATTGCCATTGATAGCGGTACAACGGATAACTTTGTCGATACGCTGGGGAATTACCACACGTCACTGGCCAATGCAGGTGTCAGCGTTGATCAGATCGATCATGTGATTGCCACGCATCTACATTTGGATCACATCGGCGGATTGACCGACGGCAAAGGCAATGCAATGTTCCCGAACGCCGATATAATCACTAATCAGGTTGAGTGGGACTTTTGGCACAATGACACGCTTCGTTCGCAATCCAGCGACATGGTGAAGTCTTTCTTTGATATAGCCCAAACACAAACCGAACCGTATAGTGACCGGATCACGATTGTTAAGCAAAACACGGAAGTTGTTCCTGGTGTGGAACTGGTGTCCTTACCCGGTCATACCCCAGGTCACATGGGGGTGCATCTGCGTTCAAATGGTGATGAATTGTTGATTTGGGGCGATATTATCCATGCCCCAAAACTACAATTTGAAAATCCTGACTGGACAATTGCATTTGACATTGATCAGAATGTGGCCCGCAAAACCCGCACACGTTTGTTGGATCAGGTTGCCACGGACGGAATTAAGGTTGCAGGAATGCATCTGGACTTCCCGGGCTTTGGTCATGTAACTCGTTCAGGAAACCAATACCGCTTTGAACAAACAGCTTGGGATTATAATCTATAGAGCGGTTTTTTATCTTCTCCTTTTTGCCCCCATAGAACGCTTCCCTGTTTTCATTTCTAAAAGCTTGGGTTAAATGGGGGCAAACTTGGCTATTGGCCTGATTTGGGGATAGATATGAGCGATCTTAAGAACTCTTTGACATATGCAGACGCTGGCGTCGACATTGATGCGGGCAACGCATTGGTAGAGCGGATTAAACCGGCAGCGAAATCCACAAAACGCGCAGGTGTCATGGACGGGCTTGGCGGATTTGGTGCGATGTTCGACCTAAAAGCAGCAGGATTTAACGACCCTGTTCTTGTGTCTGCAACCGACGGCGTCGGCACCAAGTTACGTATCGCGATTGATACAGGTAAACTGGATACGGTCGGGATTGATCTGGTTGCNATGTGCGTGAATGATCTGATCTGTCAGGGAGCTGTACCCCTGTTTTTCTTGGATTATTTCGCNACCGGAAAACTGGATATCGATAAAGCCACNGATGTNATCAACGGCATTGCCGAAGGTTGCCGTCAGGCCAACACCGCNCTTGTGGGTGGTGAAACTGCGGAAATGCCGGGCATGTACGAAGGTGAAGATTTTGATCTGGCGGGGTTTGCCGTGGGTGCGATGGAACGTGGTGGTACGCTACCAAGGGATGTTGCTGCGGGCGACATTCTGCTGGGATTACCATCCAGCGGCATCCATTCGAACGGTTATTCGCTGGTGCGTAAAATCGTTGAAATGGCAGGCCTTGACTGGAATGACCCGTCACCGTTTGGCGACGGCCTTGCGCGTGATGCTTTGCTGGAACCCACGAAAATTTACGTCCGCCCTGCTGTGGCTGCGTTAGAGACCGGCCATTTAAAGGCTTTGGCCCATATCACAGGTGGCGGTTTGACCGAAAACCTGCCACGCGCCCTGCCCGATGGCCTTGGTGCTGAAATTGACCTGAACAGCTGGGAACGCTTGCCGATATTCAACTGGTTGATTGCGCAAGCCGGTCTGGCGCAAGATGAAGCGTTGAAGACTTTCAACTGCGGTATCGGGATGATTGCGGTTTGCGCCCCTGAAAATGCCTCTGAAATAGAAGCGGCATTTACGAACGAAAACATCAACCCCGTTCGTATCGGTACAATCGTTACGGGCAAAGGCGTTGCATATACGGGCAGCTTATGACCAAACGCGTTGCCATTTTAATTTCCGGTGGCGGCTCTAATATGATATCGCTGGTTGAATCCATGGAAAATGGGGACATTGACGCAAAGCCCGTTCTGGTTTTGGCCAATGACCCAGAGGCAGGTGGCCTTGCAAAAGCCCGCGCAAAAGGGATTGCCACCGAAGTTGTCAATCACCGACCTTTCGATGGCGACCGCGCTGCGTTTGAAGCCGTCTTGCATAAGACAATCAGCACATACCGGCCCGACATTATCTGCCTTGCAGGTTTCATGCGTGTGCTAACGGCTGATTTCATTGATAAATGGCAAGGTAAGATGTTGAATATTCATCCCTCGTTACTGCCAAAATACACAGGATTGCATACGCATCAACGCGCCATAGATGCAGGTGACAGGATTGCTGGCTGCTCAGTGCATGTTGTAACCGCAAAATTGGACGATGGGCCGCTTATAGGCCAGCTAGAGGTTCCTATTTTGACAAATGACACTGCCGATACATTGGCGGCACGTGTTCTGGTTGAAGAGCATAAACTTTACCCCGCGGCATTGAAAACATTCGCCAATCAATGAGCGCCAAGCCATCCAGCATCCGCAACCTTGGCCCTGCGGCAGACGTATTTTATGGTCGTGCCAGTATCAAAACCGCTGAACATTTACGCAACCTTGGGCCTGATGAAGCTTATTTTCGTTCCTTGCAAGCCGGGGGTAAGGCCCATTTCATCGGGTATTATGCGATGGTGATGGGCTTGCAGGGCCGGCCATGGAATGATTGTCAGGGTGCCGAGAAAAAAAATATGGCAAAACGGTTCGATGCGATCAAGGCACGGCTTTCCCCCAAAGATAAAGGCCGCTCAGAAATTGAAGCGGCCTTGAATGAACTGGGTGTAATTAAGAAAGCTTAGCCAACAACTTTTAGGCTCTCGGTCAATCGGTTATACCGATTACCCGCCGCCTGAGTTGCTTGGTTAACCAACCAATTCTAGACCGCTAAAGAAGAACGCAATCTCTTCTGCGGCTGTTTCTGGTGCATCTGACCCGTGAACCGAGTTTTCACCCAATGACAAAGCAAACTCTTTACGGATTGTGCCTGCATCAGCTTCTGCCGGGTTAGTTGCGCCCATAATTTCGCGGTTACGCAGGATAGCGTTTTCGCCTTCCAGAACTTGCACAACGATTGGTTCTGAAATCATGAATTCACACAATTCGCCGAAAAACGGGCGTTCTGAGTGCACACCGTAAAATGTTTGCGCTTGTGACAATGTCAGCTGAATGCGTTTTTGTGCGACCACGCGCAATCCGCCCTCTTCCAACTTGGCAACGATCGCACCAACAAGGTTGCGTTTTGTTGCATCGGGTTTCACAATTGAAAATGTACGTTCTAGGGCCATGTTTAATATCCTTCAAAGGGGCTGAATTTCTGGGTCGCAGTAACATAAGCTTTCAGACTTGGAAACCCCGTGTTGACAGTTTGCCCGCACTATAGCAAAGCACCCCCATGATACGTATCGATGACATCTCTTATTCCATTCAGGGCCGCCAATTGCTGGCAGGCGCAACTGCAACCATTCCCACAGGCCACAAGGTTGGCATTGTCGGGCGCAACGGGACAGGTAAAACCACACTGTTTCACCTGATTACAGGCAAATTGCTGTTGGACGGTGGTGCTATCAGCACCGCCAAGGGGCTGCGGGTTGGCGGGGTCAGTCAAGAAGTGCCGTCAAATGAGGTCAGCCTGCTGGATACGGTTCTGGCTGCCGATGTGGAACGTGCAGCCTTGATGGCAGAGGCTGAAACCGCAACCGATGCTGACCGTATAGGCGAAATTTATGAACGTTTAACCGCGATTGATGCCTATTCGGGTGAAGCACGCGCCGCAAGCATCCTGAACGGTCTGGGTTTTGATCGCGAAGCGCAATTGCGCGCCTGTTCAGAATTTTCAGGCGGCTGGCGGATGCGGGTGGCGTTGGCTGGCGTTCTGTTTGCCCAACCGGAAATTCTGATGCTTGATGAGCCGACCAACTATCTGGATCTGGAAGGCACGATTTGGTTGGAAAGCTATCTGGCTAAATATCCGCATACGGTACTGATTATTTCGCATGACCGGACATTATTGAATAAATCCGTCAATTCTATTTTGCACCTCTATGACCAAAAACTTACGTTTTATCAGGGCAATTACGACACGTTTGACAATGTGCGCCGTGCGAAACTGGCCGAACAGGCCTCAATGGCAAAGAAACAAGATGCTGCGCGTGATCATTTGCAGGCATTTGTTGATCGGTTCCGCGCCAAAGCATCGAAAGCGAAGCAGGCACAATCNCGTCTGAAAATGCTGGAGCGGATGCAGCCGATTGCATCTTCGGTTGAAAACGCCGTAGCTGCATTCAATTTTCCCGAACCGACCGAATTATCGCCACCGATTTTGCGTCTNGACGGTGTTGATGTGGGCTATGATGGTACNGCAATTCTACGCAATTTGAACCTGCGTATTGATCAGACCGACCGCATTGCGCTTTTGGGGGCAAATGGCCAGGGTAAATCTACACTTTCCAAGCTGTTAGCGGACAAACTTCAACCAATGGAAGGCAGCCTGATTCGCTCTTCCAAGTTGAAAATCGGTTATTTTGCCCAGCATCAGGTGGATGAACTTTATCTGGATGAAACCCCGTTGCAACACATCCAGCGCGAACGCCCGCAAGAAGGCCAAGCACGATTGCGCGGCCGCTTAGCGGCAGGTGGCGTCGGTAAAGAACAGGTCGATACATTGGTGGGTAAACTGTCCGGTGGGCAAAAGGCGCGTTTATCGCTGCTTTTAGCCACATTNGACGCCCCGCATTTGGTTATTCTTGATGAGCCGACCAACCATTTGGACATTGAAAGCCGCGAAGCANTGGCTTTGGCCCTGGGCGAATATCAAGGTGCGGTTATTCTGGTCAGCCACGATCCGCATCTGATCAACGCAATTGCCGATCAATTGTGGTTGGTCAAAGATGGCACCGTGAAGCCCTACAATGAAGATATGGAAGCCTATAAAACCATGTTGTTGGCAGAACGTGGTGGCGGTGGCGCGGCCAGCGAAGCCAAGAAAAAGGCCAAAGGACCAAAGCAAAAACGTTTGTCTAATTCCGAACGCCGCAAGCTGACACAACCATTGCAAGAAGACCTTACAAAATGCGAAGAACGCATTGGAAAATTGGAAAATATGAAAACCAAAATTGCCGAACGCATGGCTGATCCAAAATTTTATACGTCCGAAAGCACAGCTAAAATTGAAGAATTAACCAAAAAACACGGTGAAATCTTGCAAGCAATGGAAAAAGCTGAAAAACTGTGGATAAATGCCGGTGAAGCGTTGGACGCAGCAAAAAGACGATGATGGATTTTTATATAGCAGCCTTTGTAACACTGTTTTTGGTCATTGATCCGCCCGGACTGTTACCGCTATTCATTTCGTTGACACAAGGGCATTCAGCTACACGGCGTGGCATTGCACTACGTGCTTGCCTAATCGCCATATTCATTTTGGCCTCTTTCGGAATTATTGGTGAAAAATTACTGGAATTCATCGGCATCGGAATGCCGGCCTTTCGTATCTCCGGTGGTTTGTTGTTATTTCTGATGGCGGTAGAAATGTTGTTCAACAAACGCGCACAACGTCGCGAAGCACAGGCAGAAGATGACAATCACGATGATCCGTCAGTGTTTCCACTGGCTACACCGCTGATTGCAGGGCCAGGTGCTATGGCCGCAATGATCCTGCTGGTCAGCGAAATGAGCGGTGATATCGGATCAACCTTTGTCGTTATTCTGGCAATGGTCAGTGTCGTCACCGTAACTTTTCTTTTATTTTTGACCAGCGGCCCTGTTGAACGCTTATTGGGCCCCGTGGGGATCAAGGTGATTACACGGCTGATGGGGATGCTGTTGGCTGCCTTGTCCGTGCAATTCGTCGTTGACGGGCTAAAGGGTCTGGGCGTTTTATGATGACAACGGACGATAAGGCTTATGTGTTTTATCTGAGTATCTTATTAATCGCTATTGTTGGAAGTTTTCTGTATTCACGGCGCACGAGTTTTAGCCAAACCGTACAACAGGCCCTGATCTGGGTGCTGATTTTTGTCGGCGTTATAACAGCTTACGGCTTTAGCGATGTTTTCAAAGCACAGATTTTTCCGTCATCTGCCATTCAAAATGGCGCAGGCAGTGTTACATTTTCACGGGCCAATGATGGTCATTTCCATGCCACGTTAGGGATTAACGGGCAGGATATCGACTTTGTTATCGACACGGGCGCCAGTGCTATTGTTTTGTCCAAGAGCGACGCCAAGCGCATCAATATTGACGTGGATAATCTGAACTATTTGGGCCGTGCAGAAACCGCCAACGGTACGGTCAGCACGGCATTTATACGCCTTGGAACCGTGGAATTGGGTGACATAACGGATTACGATTTACCGGCATCAGTCAATGGCGGAGAACTGTTTGGATCGCTTTTGGGGATGGATTATCTGAATTTATTTTCCGAGTTTCGGATCAATGGGGACACATTAACTTTAACCCGTTAACCCTATAGGATCGCACCTTTCCCCTACCCCTTATCCGTTCTTTTCCGCCTTCATTTCCCAACGCCCCGACGCCTGTGACCAATACTTGGCTGCGACACCCGCATCGGTCAGCGTTTTCCAGTCAGCGCGGGCCGCTTTTACCGCTTGCTCTTCATTTCCGTTAAACACCAGACTGACACGTTCAAATTGTGCCACTTCATCTGCAGTGGTTTTTGCACCATGTACCAACATCAATGCTTTCGCCCCGTTGGTATTATCGGATGCGCTTGTCAATAAAACAGGCTGGTCCGCATCATGTGCGCCACCACTAATTCCATGCGGCAAAAACTGCGGGCTGTTGCCGCCCCACAATTGCGCATCAAGGCGCGCAAGTTGATTTTCATCACCCGTACGCACCAAAACACGCCAGTTATTTTGCAACGTGCGTTCCAGTAACTGGGACAATGTTTGCCCCAGTGTTGAACCGGTTAAGTGATAGAAGAAAACTTCTGCCACTATTCGGTCTCATAATGATCGGCGATCAACCGGTTTAATGCGCGAACGCCCCAACCTGTGGCCCCCTTTGGGGCAAAAGTTGTTTCGGTATTGACCGACGCCACACCTGCAATATCAAGATGTATCCACGGCATATCTTCTTTTACGAACCGTTGTAAAAACTGTGCTGCCGTAATGGAGCCCGCAGCACGCCCACCGGTGTTTTTAATATCGGCAATTCGACTGTCGATCAATTTGTCATAAGCCTTGTCCAAAGGCATCCGCCATGCACCTTCGCGTTCAACCGTAGCCGCTTTAATAAATTTGCGTGACAATTCGTCATTATTGGAAAACACACCTGCATTTTCGTGGCCCAAACCAATAATGATGGCGCCTGTTAAAGTCGCTAAATTGATCATAGCCGTCGGGTTATAGGTTTCTTGTGCATACCACAGCACATCGGCTAGCACCAAGCGACCTTCGGCATCGGTATTGATCACTTCGATTGTGTCGCCTTTCATGGATTTAACCACATCGCCCGGGCGTTGTGCGTTACCGTCGGGCATGTTTTCCACAATACCGACAAGACCCACAACATTGGCTTTGGCTTTGCGCAAAGCCAATGTTTTCATCACCCCAGAAACGACACCGGCACCCCCCATATCCATCGTCATTTCTTCCATACCTGCAGCAGGCTTGATGGAAATTCCGCCCGTATCAAAAACCACACCTTTGCCGACAAGTGCGAAAGGTTGTTCATCACCGCCGCCAAGCCATTCCATGATCACGATCTTGGATGGGCTGGGCGAGCCGTGACCGACACCTAATAGTGAGTGCATACCCAACTTTTCCATGTCTTTTTCTTCTAGCGTTGTGATTTTCAAACCGATGCTTTTCAACGCTTCCAAACGGTTGGCAAATTCTGTTGTTGTCAGGATGTTTGCGGGTTCATTAACCAAATCACGGGTAAAAAATACACCTTCGGCAACGGCAGTCTTAGGGGCATAATCCTGTGCCACCTCATCCGCCTGATTGGTCATCACAGTGATGTCTCCCTGTTTTGGTGCATTAGAGGTTTTATGATCGTGAAAGCTATACTGGCGCAATGCACAGCCAAAAACGATTTCAGATGCGCGTTGGCCAGCACCGTTCAGAATTAACAAATCGGCACCACCAGCGGCTTTGCACAAGTTAGCACCAGCTAGGCGTGCATCATCCACCGATACCCGTTTGGGCATCTTAACCACCAGAACCTCTGTCGCTTTCATGCCTGCAGGCATCGACATAACATGACAACTTGCATTTGGCATCTCTTCAAACAACTGACTTTCCGACAACCGCGTCAGGCTACGTTTCATCAATTTATTCACTCTACGCGCGGCCAAACCAATTTGCCCGTTTGGCGATACAAAGACGGCTACTTTGCCATCAAAATCGGCAATGGCATCCAAATCGGTTTCTATAAATTTGGGCTTCACGGGTACATTCATTATGTGGCTCCTAAGGCTCGTGTTTTTTATTTTTAAAAGACCTAGCGTGAAATGCAGGATTTGGCCACAAGGGACTGTTGCTGTGTGCAAACTTCCTATAAAGAACGTATAATCTGTCTATCTGCTTGGGGGCAAAACCTGCGTGAAAATCGTTGATCGTTATATTGTGTATCAGCTTATAGGCCCGTTTATATTTTTTTTATTCGTATTTGGCGGCATTCTTTGGCTTAATCAGGCATTGCGGATCGTTGATGTGGTGATTGAAAACGGGCAACCAGGAATGGTTTTCGTTGAACTGAGTCTCTATCTTTTACCCCGTGTGATTGAAAGTGTCTTTCCCGTGGCCGCGTTTGCTGCCGCATTGTTCCTAACCAACCGTCTATACGCAGAATCGGAATATGCCGCACTGATGGCAGCAGGTCAGAAACCTGTTCAATATGCCCGCCCCTTTTTCATATTCGGAATAATCTGCTTTATAATAGTGTCTGCCATGGCCCATTTTATCACCCCGATAAGCAATAATGCGTTCCAGAAACGCCAGCATGAAATACGTCAGGAATATTTGTCACAATTGATAAAAGTGGGGGAATTCATCACGCCCAAAAAAGGTGTAACTTTTTACTTTGGGCGCATGCATGATGACGGGCTTTTAGAGGATGTCCTTATCAGGGAAACCTCTGTTCAAGGCAAACAAATGATCCATACAGCTCCCACCGGGCGTCTTGTAGATAATATAGAAGAGCCCAAGCTGATCCTGATCAATGGCACTTTACAACAGTATGATGAAGACACGCGCTTATTGAACGTCGTTCAGTTTGACAGTTTTTCTTACGATCTATCACAATTCTCAAAGAACATAGGCGCACGCCAAATTGGGGTTAACGATACGATTACGCCGGATTTACCTTGGGCCATTTCTGATGCAAAACCTGCGGATCTGCCTTATGCGGTTGAGGCACAATCACGGTTTATGAAATCATTGTTTTCACTTTTTATGCCACTTCTCGGGGCCGCTATTTTATTTTCCGGCAATTTTAGCCGCACAGGATTTTATTATCGCATTGTATTTGCGGTCGTTATTTTGCTTGGCCTGAATACCATGCGTGGTGCTGCCGAAAGTTTCGTACTAAAATCACCATCTTTGTCGTTCGCGCTCTACATGCCCATCGTATTGTCTGTTCTCATCATTGTATTACTGCTGATCATCACGACGAAAGGTTGGAATACCGTCGGCCTGTCAGGTCTTTTGTCAAACAGGCGGGCCAATACATGACGTTATACTGGTATTTCACCAAGAAATTCATCTCGGCATTTATGCGGGTTTTTTTAATAATCGGATTGTTGATTTTCTTTGTCGATACAATGGAAAACATTCGATCATTGTCGCATGCCGGTGTTAACTTAACGAAAGCCATCGCTCTGGCAAGCACACGGTCGCCGTCTTTTATCCGCGAGGCGATGCCTATCATCGTCATGCTATCGGGACTTGTATTTTGTGTCAGTCTGGCACGATCCAACGAATTTGTTGTTTCACGCGCTGCAGGCGTGTCAGCCCTGAAAGGCTTGGGGTTACCTATTGCCGCGGCTTCACTGGTCGGTCTTATTTCTATATTATTTTTGAACCCACTGGTTGCAACTTTTTCAACTTATTATGACAGCTTGAAGAATGATTACCTTGGGCGTCCTGATAAAACCATCACGGTAAATGAAGATGGATTTTGGTTGCGTCAAAAAACCGAAACCGGGTATATTGTTATCACTGCTAGTCAAGCAACGCAGAATGGAAACAGCCTGCGTGATGTTACCATGGTTGAATTTGATCGCGATAATAAAGCAAAAAATCGTATCTCGGCGGCCACAGCGGTTTTATCCAATAAAGAATGGATACTTATTCGCACCAAAATATGGGATTTATCAGCCGCAGATCGTAATCCTGAAGCGAGCTCTGAATTAAAGCCGATCATACGAGTGCCTACAACAATCACCAGCGAACAGATACTGGAGGGTTACCCAAAGCCCGAAACAGTCGTCATTTGGGACTTGCCTAAATTCATCAAGGCCATGGAAAACGCTGGCTTTTCTTCGCGTCAACACAGGGTGCATTTACAAATTGAACTGGCCCGTCCAATTCTGTTTGCCGCAATGATACTGATCGGTGCAGTCTTTACATTACAAAACGCCAGGTTGGGAAATCTGGGCATTTCAGTTTTATTGGCGCTCTTATGTGGCTTTTCCCTACATTTCCTGCAAAATCTTGCTAGAACTCTTGGAGAGGCGGGAGAGATTCCCATATTTTTTGCTGCATGGGCAGCCCCTTTAGCCGCACTTTTAACGGCACTGGCGTTGTTTTTACATCTTGAGGACGGATAAGGCGCAATGGTCTTGAAAATAGTATCAAGCATTTTGCTGGCAAGCGCAGTAGTCGTCTTCGGCCTGTATGGCTTTGCCGGTGCATTGGCACAATCAAAAGAGCCGGTTGGCCTGTTGGCTGATGCAGTTGACTATAATGCCGCATCCCAAATCCTGACGGCCAGGGGCAACGTACGCATCGTATCCAACGGTCAAATTTTAACGGCCAATTCAGTTGTTTACGATCAAAAAAACGGTAAATTAACGATCCCTGGCGGGTTTGCCATTACCAATGCTGACGGCAGCATTCTAACGGGTACAGACGCAGATCTGTCTTCTGATCTGTCGGATAATGTGATTAAGGGCGCACGTTTACTGATCGCAAAACAGTTCCAATTAGCCGCTGATCAGGCACAATACAAAGATCGACGCTTTAAAGTATTGGATCGTGTCGTCGCCAGCACCTGTTATATCGGGAAGCCACATTCACCCGGAAACACATCGGGTACAGGCCAATGTAAATTAAACCCTACACCGTTTTGGCAGATACGATCAAAGCGCGTTATCCACGATGAGCTAACCAAGCAATTATACTTTGAGAATGCGCGTCTGGAATTTCTGGGTGTCCCAATTCTTTACACCCCCAGATTGCGTTTACCTGACCCTACTGTTGATCGCGCGACCGGCTTTTTAACACCATCATTTTTAACCTCTGATCTATTGAAGTTCGGTGCAAAAGTTCCTTATTTCATTGCAATTGACGATCATTCAGATGCTACGGTAACGGCTTTTGTATCGACCGTAGGAAGCTTTGTTGCTGAAGGCCAATATCGTCGCCAGACGAAAAAAGGATATTATCAGTTTGATGGGGCGCTTTTATTGATCGACGGCATTGATAACAACGCGTTCAGATCATCGTTGCAAGGCAATGGCAGATTCCTGATTGCAGGAGATTATGAATGGGGATTTGAGCTGGATGTTGCATCCGATAAAACGTTCCGCGCTCAATACGGTTATGAAGATGATGACGAGATTTCCGCACAAGATCGGCTTTTGACGGAGGTTTATCTGGAACGAAACCGACAAAACAGCTTTCTGAAGGTCAGCGCATCAATTTTCCAAAGCCTGCGCATAAATGAAATTGACGCTGAAATTCCGCTGGTTTTCCCGGATGTTTATTACCGTGGCATTCAGGATGACCCGCTGCTCGGCGGCAAACTTGGGTTTACGGTCCATTCAACAACTCTGCTGCGCGATGGTAGTGATAGATTTTCGCGTGCAGGCATTGTTGCGGATTGGCAGCGTGAATGGCAACTTCGCAACGGGATTTTATTAGGGGCGCGTGGGCAGATTGATGCTGAATATTATACCTTAAGCAGCAACTACACGGGGTTTGCAGGATCTACGGCCAACCGCATTGCCCCAACAATTTCAACCGATATCAGATGGCCCCTGTCAAAGACAACAGGCTCTGCAACCCACGTTATTGAACCCATTGTTCAATTGATTTGGAACGAAGACAGCCTAAGTGCTACGCCAAATGAAGACAGCATTCAGGTTGAATTTGAGGAAACCAATCTATTTTCAACAAACCGGTTTCCGGGCTTTGATCAAAAAGAACTTGGACTACGGGCAAATGTCGGAGTGAATTATACCCGTTACGATCCATCCGGTTGGAATCTTGGCGCAACTGTCGGGCGCGTTTACCGTCAAAAAGACCTGAGTCAATTTTCAGTGGCATCGGGTCTGGCCGGTACAAATTCCGATTGGGTAAGTGCATTCACAATAAGTTTCCCCAAAGTGTTTGAAATAACCAACCGGACTTTGTTTGATAGTGATTTTAACCTGTCGAAAAACGAAACCAGCCTGAACTTTATTTATAAAAAATTACAAGGTGAAGCGACATACTTGCGCTTGAAACAAGATGTTGTCGCGGGGGCAAATGACAGGCGTAGCGAAGCAGCTCTAAAGCTGATTTTCACCCCAAACGATAACTGGCAATATTTGGCTGAATGGCGCCACGACTTTGTTACCGACAGTGCCATAGAAGGCGAGTTTGGCATAAAATATGCAAATGAATGCATAGAAATTGATCTTTCCCTCTCGCTTCAATATGTCTCCTCTGGTAATGTTACTCCAACTACAGAACTGGGGCTGACAGTCTCTTTTGTCGGGATAGGCAATCAGGCGCGTGCAAAAAACCGGAAGCGACGTTGCGCGATTTAAGGTGAATAGGTGAAACAATGAAAAAAATATCTCTTTTAGCTTATGGCATTTCGCTCTGCTTTTCTTTGGCGCTTCCTTCATTGGCTGCAAGTATTTATTCGCCTATTTATCAAGTCAATGACAGCGTAGTCACGGAATACGAGCTGCAACAGCGCGTCAAGATGCTACAATCGTTTGGTACCCGTGGTGATTTGCGCCAGATGGCAATCGACCAATTGATCGAAGACAGATTGCGTTCTCAGGCGGCCAAAGAAGCAGGAATTACCACCAATGATGAAGAAATTCTGGGCGGTATGGAAGAGTTTGCAGCACGCGGAAATTTTAGCACGGATCAGCTTCTTAACTATTTTCGCCAACGCGGAGTTCACCGTGAAACCTTTGAGGATTTTGTCCGTGCAGGTATTTTATGGCGCAATGTTATTGGTGCGCGCTTTGCATCCAAGGTCAATGTGACGGATGAAGAAGTGGATGCGCAACTGAATGTCAACGCGATCAGCTTTCCAAAGACGGTTAATGTCGCCGAGATTATTTTACCCGTTGCTGAGCGCGGTGCAGCACAGACCCGCGCACTTGCGGATCGTCTTTCACAAACGATAAAAAGCGGTGATCAATTCTCTATTGCCGCAAAGAAATTTTCCAAATCCGATACGGCTGTTCGCGGCGGCGCGATGGGTTGGATCCCGCTTGGCACCCTGCCCGCCCAAGTTTCATCACGCGTATCCGCACTGGAACCCGGTCAAGTTACGGCCCCCATCATTATTGGCAGTGCGATTGCGCTTTATCAATTACGTGGTGTGCGCGAAGCTAAATCTGCCGGTGAGCAGGTTATTTCTGTCAGCTATTTGAATGTGATTATGCCAAGTGCTAAATCAAGCCAAGGTGGTCAAATCGCAGCAGCTACAAAACTGATGAATTTAAGCGACACGTGTTTGGATATGCAGGCCAACACTTCAAAATTCGCCGAAAATGCAGTGACCAGCCAATCACTTCCATCAGCACAAGTGCCTGTGCGCATTGCTGCCGAAATTTCAAAACTCGACCCAAATGAATCCGGGTATTATGTAGCGGAAAACGGGGGCATCAACGTTGTGATGTTGTGTAACCGTGCCAAGGATCTGCCCGAAGGTGCACGTGAGCAGATCCGAAATGCCCTGTTTGGCCAGCGTGTTGGCAGCTTTGGTGCCGGGTATTTACAGGAATTACGCGGTGACGCTATCATTATTGCAAAATGACAAAGCCGATTGCACTGACGGCAGGGGATCCCAGCGGTGTCGGGCTGGAAATAACCGGGCTGGCTTGGAAGTGTCTGAAAAATGAGCGGCCCTTTTTTTTAATTGCTGATCAGGGTCATGTCGAAACCGCAACCGATGTGCCGCTAAAGGCCATTACATCCCCGTCACAGGCGGAAAGTGTTTTTAAACAGGCACTACCGGTTCTGCACTTACCTTTTGCGACCACGCCCATTATTGGTTCTGAACAACCGGAAAATGCGTATAGTGTCATTCAATCCATTGAAGTGGCTGTGGATTTCGTTGCTACTGGGCAAGCTTTGGCCCTATGTACCAATCCGATCAATAAAAAAGTTTTAAAAGACGGTGCACATTTCCCCTTTCCGGGCCATACAGAATTTTTGGCGCATCTTGGTGGGGCCAAAACCGCTGTGATGATGTTATGTGCGCCCGAATTGCGCGCCGTACCCGTAACAATCCATATTGCATTAACTGATGTTCCCAATAAGCTGACCGATAAGTTGATTGAGCAAACCCTGACGATCACGCATCAGGCTTTGGTGCGTGATTTCGGCCTGCAAAACCCTGTTATTGCCGTTGCCGGTCTGAACCCACATGCCGGTGAAGGTGGTACGATGGGCACCGAAGAGCTTGATCGCATTGCCCCGCTTCTGGAAAAGCTACGCCAAAGCGGTATGTCTTTGATTGGACCGATGCCCGCCGACACNATGTTTCATAAAACTGCCCGTGAAAAATATGATGCCGCTGTTTGCATGTACCACGATCAGGCTTTAATACCATTGAAAACATTGAATTTTTCTGCCGGCGTCAATACTACGCTTGGCCTGCCGTTTATCAGAACATCACCCGATCACGGCACCGCTTTTGATATTGCGGGTNAAGCGATNGCAGATCCCACCAGTCTGNTNGAGGCAATCAGGCAAGCCCACCTTATGGCAGAAAACAGAGCGCGTTATGACAGTATCGGCTGATGGCCTACCGCCCCTGCGCGATGTTATATCCAAATACGGATTACGTGCGCAAAAATCTTTGGGACAGAACTTTCTGTTGGATTTAAACCTGACGGGGAAAATTGCACGTCAAGCGGGCGATTTATCCAATTGCGATGTGCTGGAAATCGGTCCGGGGCCAGGTGGTTTGACCCGCGCATTACTAGATGAGGGCGCACGGCGTGTTGTGGCTATTGAACGTGATGAGCGGTGCCTGCCCGCTTTAGCCGAAATTGCCGACCATTATACGGGGCGGCTGAAGGTAATATCGGCAGATGCGTTGGCATTAAACCCAAATGACCATCTGAATGGCCCAATTAAGATTGTTGCTAATCTACCCTATAACATTGGTACCGAATTATTGGTGCGCTGGCTAACCCCGACCATATGGCCACCTTATTGGGATAGCCTGACGTTGATGTTCCAGCGGGAGGTCGCGATGCGTATTGTGGCGCAACCCGGCAGCAAAGCTTATGGGCGCCTATCTATTCTTGCACAGTGGCGCAGTGACGCGAAGATCGTGATGGATTTACCGCCGCAAGCATTTACCCCCGCCCCGAAAGTATCCTCTGCTGTGGTACATATTACCAAATGTGACAAGCCGAAATTCGATTGCAATGCCAAAACGTTAGAGCGTGTTGTTGCTGCAGCTTTCAACCAGCGTCGTAAAATGCTGCGTGCCAGTTTGAAATCGCTTGCATCAGATGTAGAGGATCGTTTGCATGCCGCGGGAATAGAACCGACAGAACGTGCAGAACAACTGTCTGTTCAACAGTTCTGTATGCTTAGCAAACAATTTGAATGATGTGATTATTCAGCAGCTGCTTCCGGTTTTTGCGGTTCAGTGGGTTTTTCCGCCTCAGGTGCCGCAAGTTCAACTTTCTTTGCAGGCACTCTAACGCGCTTGGGTTTCTTTGGCGTATCAGAAGAAGGCTTGCTTTCAGGGGTTTCCACCAAATTTGATTTATCTGCCTGTGCAGGAAAAAGTTCAGCGGTATCACCTGCAATATCAGGCTGTGCATCCTCGGGAACAGTTGCTGATTTTTGTGGCTTATTTTGGCTCTGCTTTTGATTGTTCTGATTTTGTTGTTGGTTTTGTTGCTGCTGTTGGCGTTGTGCTTCTTGGGCTTCACGGCGTTCGTTTATTTCACGCTGTGCTTCCGTTAAAAGACGTGAATAATGTTCGGAATGCTGTAAAAAGTTTTCCGCGTTCACACGATCACCAGACAATGTCGCGTCATGGGCAAGAGCTTGGTATTTATCAACAATCTGTTGTGGTGTACCGCGTACTTTACCTTCTGGGCCAGCGCTATCAAATACCCGGTTTACAACATTTGCTGCATTGCCACGGCGATTGTTATTGTGGTTNTTATTGCGTGAGCGCGATTTGTTGGGCGATCTCATATGGTCTGGTTACCTTATATTCGGATATTTGAAATTTGCGTCTTAACGACGAAGTCCCGTTTTGTTTATGGGGTTTACCGGATGAGACTAAATCAATCATCCTGCGATCAATTATATCCAACTGAAATACCGATACAAGTCTTAAACATGTATTTTGATAAATTTTGATGAAAACAAGCCATATTACGCTTCTTTTTTACCATAGAAAGGCAATGACCCGGTCTTTTCCTGCTAAATCCTGTATGCACAGGCCGTCTGAAAACCCCATTTCAGCAAAAATGTCCAAAACAGATTGTGCCTGATCCCACCCGATTTCTACAAAAATACGCCCGTTAGTAGTAAGATATTGCCCTGCTTTGCGGGCAATTTCACGATAAGCATCCAACCCGTCACCCTCTGGCGTCAAAGCTATGCGCGGTTCCCAATCACGTACATCGGGTGCAATGGTCAACATAGCATCTGCCGTAATATAGGGTGGATTGCTGACAATCAGGTCAAATTTGCCCGTCACGTCAGAAAACCAGTCAGATTGTTTGAGTGTTGCGCGCTTTGTTAGCCCAAGGGATCTGCAATTGTCTTGCGCAACCAGCAACGCTTTTTCAGATTGATCTACACCCACTCCGTGCGCATCAGGCCATTCGGACAGCAANGTCAATAAAATACAACCGGAACCGGTTCCTAAATCCAGAATGTTCGTGGCTGTCCCGTTTTTTAGTACTTCTTCAATCAAAGTTTCAGTGTCAGGCCTTGGGTCAAGTACATCCGGTGTCACTGCAAAATTGCGACCCCAAAATTCCCGTACTCCAATGATCTGTGCAACAGGTTGGTGTTGCACACGTTGCGCAATCGCCGCTTTAAACCTAATCACTTGTTCAGGTGTGGCTGCATTCTGTAATCTTGCCCCTAAAAGCCCCCGATCTATACCCAACGCATAGGCCAGCAATACGCGCACATCAGTTGCCGACCCATCTTTTATAATTGGTGAAAGTTGTGTCAGACCCCATTGTAACAACGTTTCAACCGTTTGGGTCACGGGTTCAGCTCAGCCAACTTTTGCGCCTGATCATCGGCAATAAGCGCGTCAATCGTTTCATCCAAATCACCTTGCATAATCTGATCCAATTTATAAAGCGTCAGGTTAATGCGGTGATCTGTCATGCGTCCTTGCGGGAAGTTATAGGTGCGAATACGCTCGGAACGGTCCCCCGACCCTACCTGACCTTTACGGCTGGCAGAACGTTCATCATCGGCTTCTTGACGTTTAAGGTCATACAGACGTGTGCGCAGGGTTTGCAAAGCGATTTCACGATTGCGATGTTGTGATTTTTCTGCCGATACCACCATAATACCCGTGGGAATATGCACAATACGAACAGCACTGTCGGTAGTATTTACGTGCTGCCCACCGGAACCGGAAGCCCGCATGGTATCAATTCGTAAATCGGTTGTCGGCAGATCAATATCAACTTCTTGTGCTTCGGGCAGAACCGCAACTGTGGCAGCAGAAGTATGCACCCGGCCACCGCTTTCAGTTGTTGGTACACGTTGCACACGATGAACGCCGCTTTCGAATTTCAATTTGGCAAAAACCCCTTTGCCGGTAACATTGGCAACGACTTCGCGATATCCGCCAAGTTCGGTTGCTGCCTCTTCGATAATTTCAATTTTCCAGCCAACAGAATCGCAATAACGTTGATACATGCGCAGTAAATCGCCCGCAAACAACGCAGCTTCATCGCCACCCGTACCTGCCCGGATTTCTAAAACAGCAGATCGTTCATCAGCTTCATCTTTCGGCAGCAAAGACAGTTGTAATTCATGCTCTGCCAAGCGCAGCGCCGCTTTTAATTCCGGCAATTCTTCTTCTACCAGCTCTTTCATATCCGCGTCGTCAAGCATTTCTTCTGCATCGGATATATCTGATATAAGTTTCTGATATATCTTAATTTTATCCACAACCGGATTCAGATCAGAATACTCTTTCGACAGAGTAGCAAAATCATCGCCCGCAGAGCCGTCCGCCATTTTAGCTTCCAGAAATTCGAAACGCGCCGTTATTTGTATAAGTTTATCTTCCGGTATCATCTGCGTGACATTGCGTGTTGTTGGGCTTTGGTCAAGACCAAGCATGACTTTTATACATATTTATGCTAGAAAGATTGTATGAAATGGCTTTTATCGATCATATTCATCATAATCTCATCCCTGACTTACGCGGATGAGGCAAAAGTGAAATGGCCGGATTGTTATTGCACTGACAAAACCGGAGCCCGCGTAGAGTTGGGTACAGAAATATGTATGCAGGTCGGTGGCCGCGATTTTATTGCCCGATGCGAGATGTCCCTGAATAATCCAATGTGGCGCGAGATCAGTCAGGGCTGTCTATCGTCCAGCAATCATCCCACGGATGATGGAGATCCAGTGATCAATGCGCATCTTGTTGACGCCTAAATCTGAATAGCCAAAGCGCGAGCGGGAAAACATCACCAGTTTTGATTGATCTTCACCAGATGTTACGGCTTTGATCGTAATATAATCAGGATAGCCGATAAGTGCCGAGCGTTGCACATAGGTGATCATTTTTGCATCAACACCCCCCGCAATACGTGTAATACGCGGTTGAGTTTGCACAAAATCATCAGTCAACCGGATCAGCTCATCTGCGGTCATGTCAAACACTGTAGATGTGTAACGGTATTCATTTGGCTTACCGGTTGAAGCCGCCGTTTGCGGGTCTTTATGCAACATATCCGTATTGACGGGTGCGAAGCGGACATAACCAAGTAACAAAACAATTCCGAAAACGATGATGTAAAATATGGCCATCATATTTCGTTTCATTCCGCAGCTTGATCAGCCGTCGCTTCTGTATTTATTTCTGCGGCACGTTTTTCAACCAATTCCACAATATGATCAATCATATGCTTATTGCCCAGTTTATGATCTTGTTTACCCGCCATATAAACCATGCCGGACCCGGCACCGCCACCGGTAAAGCCAACATCCGTCATCAGGGCCTCGCCCGGGCCGTTAACCACACAACCGATAATCGATAACGACAGCGGGGTTTTGATATGTTCCAGTCGTTTTTCCAAAGCTTCTACGGTTTTTATCACGTCAAAACCCTGTCGCGCACAACTGGGGCAGGAAATTATATTGACGCCGCGATGGCGCAGACCAAGGGATTTCAGAATTTCAAAACCGACTTTGACCTCTTCTACCGGATCAGCTGATAATGACACACGAATTGTATCACCAATACCCATCCACAGGAGATTACCCAAACCAATAGCTGACTTTATTGTACCAGAGGTTAATCCACCCGCCTCTGTAATTCCTAAATGGATTGGGGCATCGGTGATTTCGGCCAATCCTTGATAAGCAGCAGCGGCCATAAAAACATCTGATGCTTTGACGGATATTTTATATTCGTGGAAATCATTGTCTTGCAAAATACGGATATGATCCATTCCACTTTCGATCATCGCATCAGGGCAAGGTTCTGCATATTTGTCCAGTAGATGCTTTTCCAATGAGCCGGCATTGACCCCGATACGGATGGAACATCCGTGATCTTTCGCCGCTTTGATTACCTCGGCCACTCGTGCTGGATTACCGATATTTCCGGGATTGATCCGTAAACAGGCAGCCCCCGCTTCAGCCGCTTCAATAGCGCGTTTGTAGTGGAAATGAATGTCTGCCACCAAAGGCACTGGGCTTTCACGGACGATTTCATACATTGCAGCGGTCGAAGCTTCATCAGGGCAAGACACCCGCACTATATCAGCCCCGGCTTCCGCGCAGGCCTGAATTTGTGCAATCGTCGCTTTTGCATCGGACGTAAGCGTATTGGTCATCGTTTGCACAGAGATTGGCGCATCGCCCCCGACAGGTACCGAACCCACATGGATTTGGCGGCTTTTACGACGGTATATATTGCGCCATGGGCGAATGGGGTTATGGGTCATGAAAGGGCCTGATTATAGCGGTAACTTATGACAGCTTAGTTGTTTTGAAGCGTTTTTAAAATAGCTTCGGCAGTTTGATCATGACCTGCATTCAACGGCGGNGCAAGCGGTTCTGAGAACAAGTCCAGAACTTCACTATAACTNTGTTTTATATCGCTTTGTGCCAACGATACCTCACGGGAAACACCGCCATTTGCCCCTACAGGCCCAAAGGTTTTTTGGCCGATCATAAAATAAACCGCGCCTGAATTCCCTGCTTTGAGTAATGGGCCTTGCAGATCGTTCGGCAGTCTGTAGCGTTCACCCGCATTCAGTATTTTCTCAAACAGGACACTGTTGTCAGGCAAATAGACCCTTACCCATGCTGGGCGTGTCGCAACAATATCAAGACTTGGCGGTCCTTGTTCGACAACGGCAACCGTGCTTTCTGCTGGGGTACTTGCAGGCATAATTAAACTGCGGCTTGGGGCATATGTGCCAAGCGTTTCGGGATCAATCGTCGCAATCGGGCCATCGCGTGAAATGACACTTGGTAGATCAAGCTCTTGCGGACGGTACAACTGATCCAATGACAGCGTCATATTATCTGAATTCGCCGCATTTGCCGTTGCGCCAAATTCGGGATTTGGGTCCGCGTTAGCAACCCCTTCCGATAAAACCGAAACATTGGATGCAACACCAGGAGTTTCATTGACAGGGGCAAATTGTACACGTTGTACTTCTTGTAAAACCCACCACCCGCCGTAGCCCAATCCTACCACAAGTGTCACCAACACCATAAGGGACCCAATGGCGGAAAATGAAACCCGTTCATACCAGCTTTGTGCAGGCAATGTGAGCAGTTCAAGTGCTTTTGAGCCAATCCCACTAGCAGCATTCGGTGACTTGTGCTTCAAACGATCATTCTGGCTGGGTGTTTCACGGTTAACAACATCATCCTTCAGCCCATCAAACCCGGTTTCCAGACAGAACTGTTCGTAAGCTTTATCGCCATCCACNTTCAGATAACGTGCATAAGAACGGACATAGCCCGCAATAAAGCCTTTGGTTTCAAAAGCCTGTAAATCACCGTTTTCGATTGCATAAATGTACTTAGTGCCAATTTTAAGATCAGCCTGAACATCCGAAAGTGACTTGCCCGCAGTCGCACGTTCACCGCGCAACATGTCACCCAATGTGACCGTATATGCATCAAATCCTTTAGGACGCGTGTCCTCAGCCGATAATATCATGGCTTGCTTACCTAATTCCTGCTCTTAATTACCTCGAATCGAGAGGGTGTTCCCTCTTCGCACTATATATAGCATAAAAAGTCAGCTAAGGCACCCCTTTGCCAAAGGGTAGCCGCTAACCGCTCATCTTTAAGCGGTTAAGCGCGCATTGTCCCCACAGACTATCCAATGCGTTAACCAAATCGCGGATCATCGTATCGCTATGGACGGGTGACGGTGTAAAACGCAAGCGTTCAGTACCACGAGGTACGGTTGGAAAATTGATCGGCTGAACATAAATACCATGTTCTTCCAAAAGCATATCAGACAGCATTTTACATTTTACAGGATCACCGACATGAATTGGAACAATATGGCTGCCATAATCAGATACCGGCATCCCCAAAGCTTTGACTTGTGTCTTCAGGTTTCTTGCGCGTTGTTGGTGCAGTTCTCGCAGTTCGGCATGCTCTTTCAAATAATCAACAGACGCTTTTGCACCTGCGGCAATCGCCGGAGCTAGGGACGTTGAAAAAATGAAACCGGGCGCATATGATCTGATGGCGTCCGCAAGATTGGCATTGCAGGCAACATAACCGCCCATCACACCGTAAGCTTTCGCAAGGGTCCCGTTGATCATATCAATACGCCCCGCCAATCCGTCGCGTTCCGTGACGCCACCACCGCGTGGACCGTAGAGCCCAACCGAATGAACTTCATCAATATACGTCAGAGCGTTAAATTCATCGGCCAGATCGCAAATATCCTTGATCGGGCCAAAATCGCCGTCCATTGAATAAAGCGATTCAAACGCGATCAGTTTCGGGGCATCCTTTGGTGCCTTTTCCAGCAATTCCCGAAGATGGGAAACATCATTGTGGCGAAACACGTGTTTTTCGCCAAAGCCATGACGTATACCTTCAATCATCGAGGCATGGTTTAAGGCGTCCGAATAAATAATCAGGCCCGGAAACAGCTTTGGTAAAACGGATAGTGTTGCTTCATTCGCATTATAAGCCGAGGTAAACACCAGTGCCGCCTCTTTGCCGTGCAACTCGGCAAGTGTTGCTTCCAAGTCTTTGTGAAACGAAGTGTTACCGGAAATATTACGCGTTCCACCGGATCCGGCTCCTGCGGTTTCAATTGCATTAACCATTGCCTCTTGAACAACGGGGTTTTGCCCCATGCCAAGATAATCATTTCCGCACCAAACCGTGATTTCACGGGTCTCACCGTTCGGCATTGTCCAAATCGCTTTTGGAAAATGTTGATTCATGCGGCGAATGTTATGAAATACGCGGTAACGTCCTTCTTCGTGAAGCACATCTAAAGACTCGTCAATTTTGGCTTGGTAATCCATTGCTCAATCCCATATAGCTAAGAGAGTGATACTGTAAAACTTCCGCCACCACACTTAACAAAAACGCCGCAGCCCCTCGATATAATCAATTTTGAGGGATCCAATTGAATCGTGCCGTTAATGAAAGTATCCCAAGACCACGCGCTAATAAATATACCGTATCTGATCACCCCAATAACGTTCCAGCCGGTGCAAAGCGTGGTTCAAATCACCCAAGTCCAGATCATCAAGAACATCCTTACCCAGAATACCTTCAGAATGGCGCCCGAACAGGTTGGATACTACGGTCTGGATATGTTGCCCCTTGTCGGATAATCGAACCCGGACCGAACGACGGTCAATTTCGCAACGTTTATGTTCCATATACTCGGCTTCAACCAACTTCTTAAGATTATAAGATACGTTCGAACCTTGATAATAACCGCGTGATTTCAATTCACCTGCGGTCACTTCGTTCTCGCCGATATTAAATAACAGCAATGCCTGTACAGGATTAATATCCAGTAACCCCAAACGTTCAAATTCATCTTTGATGACATCAAGCAACAAGCGATGAAGCCGTTCGACCATCGATAATGTTTCCAGATACGACCCAAGAAATGCACAGCCTTGCCCATTCACCGGGGCAACGGCCAATTTATCATGAACATTCATGTTTCACTCCGTAAATAACTGCTCAGGGCCTTTATTGACGGTAAAGTTGAAACAACTGGTTAAATTCTTTAAATTAAGTCGTATTTTTAGATAAAAAATGATCTTGCACCCGTGACAAAGCATCTTTCAGCTCATTTGGGGTATCTTTCTGGCCTGTAAACCAAACCAGCAGGTCTTGATCATGCTCGGCCATCAATATTTCATGAGCATCCAATTCTGCATCGGTCAAGGTGTGCATTTTTTCATCGGCAAAGGTGCCAAACAACAAATCCATTTCCTTGATACCACGGCGCCAAGACCGCAAGCGCAGTCGTTTTAATCGTGTTTCGCGATTTTCAGCCATTGCACACCTCGTTTGCCGTTAAATACCCCAGCCAGAGAATTCCACAAGTCCAGACTTGCGTGCCATTTAACATCCCCCTACAAAACCGTTGTCAGTTAAAGGAACATCCCATGTCATTTTTATCAAAAACGTTGGATCGCGTAAAACCGTCCCCGACCATTTCAATATCGACCAAAGCCGCAGAGCTGAAAGCGGCGGGTAAGGATGTGATTGCATTAAGTGCAGGTGAGCCTGATTTCGATACGCCTGACAACATCAAAACCGCAGCCAAAACAGCAATTGATGCGGGCAAAACAAAATATACTGCACCGGATGGTATTCCAGAGTTGAAACAGGCCGTTTGCGCGAAGATGAAACGCGATAACGGGTTGGATTACACATTAGCACAGATATCTATTGGAACCGGTGGTAAACAGATACTTTACAATGCATTAGTGGCCACACTTAATCATGGTGACGAGGTCGTGATCCCAGCACCCTATTGGGTATCGTACCCTGACATGGTGTTATTGGCAGGCGGCACACCAGTGATTGCCGAAGCCTCGGTACAAACCGCCTACAAGCTGACTGCTGATCAGCTGGAGGCTGCAATCACACCAAAAACCAAATGGCTGATTTTCAACTCGCCTTCCAACCCGTCCGGTGCCGGCTATTCACGTGAAGAAATGAAAGAATTGACCGATGTATTGCTGCGCCACCCGCATGTCTGGGTACTGACTGACGATATGTACGAACATCTGGCCTATGACGATTTCAAATTCTGCACCCCTGCCGAAGTCGAACCGAAGCTATATGAACGCACTTTAACCGTAAACGGCGTTTCTAAAGCCTATGCAATGACAGGTTGGCGCATTGGTTATGCCGCAGGACCCGAACACCTGATCGCTGCAATGCGCAAAATTCAATCACAAAGCACATCAAACCCTTGCTCGATCAGTCAATGGGCGGCTGTAGAGGCTTTGAACGGGTCACAAGATTACATCGCAATGAGCCGCCCTGTTTTTCAAGGGCGCCGTGATTTGGTTGTTAAAATGTTGAATGATGCTAAAGGGATAAATTGTCATACCCCGGAAGGCGCGTTTTATGTATACCCGTCGATTGCAGGGTGTATCGGCAAGGTCGCACCTTCAGGCAAGGCCATTGAAACGGATGAAGATTTCGCAACCGAGTTATTGTCTAGTTACGGTGTTGCAGTGGTCTTTGGCGCGGCCTTTGGTCTAAGCCCAAATTTTCGCGTCAGTTATGCTACATCCAATGAAGCATTGAAGGATGCCTGCACCCGCATTCAAGCTTTTTGTGCTTCGTTGACCTGATGTTAATCCCATACTAGAATGAAAGAAAAACAAAAGGTTAATGGCTAACATGGGCAATGGTACAGGTCTTTTCTTTCGGGTGCGTGAAAATGGGGCAGTTGTGTTTCGCGTTGATACAGAAAACCGTCAACGTCGGCTAGAATTGCAACAAATTGCAGTTGTGAACATTCGTAACGGCAACGTGAAACCCCAAGGCGACCATTTTCCGACCGCCGCCGAGCATAATGAAATTGATGCTTGGATTGTCAATCGGCGTAAATTACTTGCCACGCGTAAAATCGACGATATCAAACGCACCATTGATCATCTGAATGAAACTGCCCAATGGGTGCAGTCAGATGCTACGGATGAACAAATCGATGCGTTTACAGATGAGTTACTGATGGCAATGCATGATCTGAGATCCGTTTTAGTGCGCAAGAAATCCAATATTTTACTTAAGGGGTAATCCCCCTACACGCTTCTATTTCTCGGGTAGATTTCGCCGCGCCACCATGCCGAACAAATCACGCGGATCGTCAGGATCGGCCAGCATGTCAAGCGGCTTGAAATATGGCGTACCTGCAATTTTGTCACTGATAAAACGCAAGGCCGAGAAATCTTCAATCGCAAAGCCGACACTGTCGAACAGGGTGATTTGGCGCGCATCCGTGCGTCCAGCGGCCTGCCCCAGCATCACTTGCCATAGCTCTGTAACAGGATGATCTTCGGCCAATTGCTGAATTTCACCTTCGATACGGGTTTGCGGTGGGTATTCGACAAAAATATCCGAACGGGTCAGAATATCTTTGTGCAGTTCCGTTTTACCTGGACAATCGCCGCCAATGGCGTTGATGTGTACCCCCGTGCCGACCATATTGTCGGTAAGAATGGTGGCACACAACTTGTCGGCTGTGCAGGTGGTAATGATCCCTGCCCCTTCAATCGCTTCTTCGCCAGAGCTGCAGGCAATAGTAGTCATCCCAGTGGTAGACAGGTTTTTCATAGCTTTTTCGGTCGCTTTCGGATCAATATCATAAAGTCGCACCGTATCCACCCCGCAAATCGCTTTGAAAGCCATCGCCTGAAACTCGCATTGTGCCCCATTACCGATCATCGCCATCGTTGTGGCCCCTTTCGGTGCCAGATATTTTGCGACCAATGCAGACGTCGCGGCTGTTCGTAACGCGGTCAGAATTGTCATTTCTGTCAACAAGATAGGGTAGCCATTGCTGACGCTGGACAAAACACCAAAGGCAGTAACGGTCTGAAAACCCTCTTTCATATTCTTTGGATGACCATTTACATATTTAAAGCCATAATTATCCGCGTCCGCCGTTGGCATCAATTCTATCACGCCCTCATCCGAATGGGATGCAACACGTGGCGTTTTGTCAAATTCCGACCAACGCTTGAAATCTGCCTCAATATATGCAGCCAAATCTACAAGAACAGCTTCGATACCAATGCTGTTAACAAGTTTCATCATATTGTCGACCGACACGAACGGGACAAAGGCCAGCGGGGATGGTTTTGGATGGGTCATATCAATAGCTACCGGTTTTACGATCAAGGACACGGCGGCCGAACANACTGGCGGTCAGATCCGTTAACAGGCGCGCGGTGCGACCGCGTTCATCTAGAAACGGGTTCAGTTCCACCAGATCGAGTGAGGTGACTAACCCGCTATCATGCAACATTTCCATGATCAGATGGGCTTCACGGAACGTGCACCCACCCGGCACAGTAGTGCCAACGGCAGGGGCGATTGTCGGATCAAGAAAATCCACGTCGAAGCTAACATGCAACATTCCATTGGCCGCAACCACTTTATCCAGAAAGTCACGTAATGGGGCAGCTACCCCGCGTTCATCAATGGCCCGCATATCATGGACAGTGATGCCCAGTTTATCGATATTCTTTGCCTCGGCGGGATCGACAGAACGAATGCCCATCATACAAATATTTTGCGGATCGACCGGATGGTCCAGCGGTGGAAATGCTTCGAATCCGGGACGGCCGGTGAAATAGGCCACAGGTGTTCCATGTAAATTGCCGCTGGCAGTGCTGCCCGGTGTGTGCAGGTCGGGATGCGCGTCCAACCACAAAACAAACAGTGGGCGGCCAGTTTTTGCAGCGCTACGGGCCACACCTGATACGGTGCCCGCAGACAAGCTATGATCGCCGCCCAGAAAGATTGGAAAATCACTTGCTTGCGCCGCCTTGAAAGCCGCGACACTTAAGCTGCGTGTCCAGCCAACGGTTTCTGCCAAATTATGAACCGCATCATTTGGATGCATCTCTACAGTCACGTTTTCCGGCTGCATGTCACCCAGATCACTGACGTTCCAACCCATCCCCTTAAGCATTTCCGGCAATCCGGCTGTGCGCAAAGCTGCAGGTCCCATCAAACATCCCGGTTGACTTGCCCCAGTTTGAACTGGCGCACCCAGTATATGGCAGTTTTTACGAGTCATTTTAACCATCCAATTTAATTTTCTTGATAAAAGTAATTGAATAAATTGTATTACTTAACCCAAATTTATGTACAAAATACAATAAAGATAATACATTATGTTATACTATTTGAACAAACGGATAGATAATGATCGAAATCACCCAAACCGACCGTCGGCTATTGGCAGCATTGCGTATCAATGCGCGTGCCTCATTGACAGAACTTGCAACGGCGACGCAAGTGTCCCGCGCNACAGTTAAAACCCGCCTGAACCGCATGATAGACGGCGGTGTTATTCGTCGCTTCACCATTGAAACCGACCTTGATGATCGTGACGGCGTTCGCGCGATTACATGCGTCGAACTGCAAGGTTCGATGTCACGCGCGGTAATCCGCGCTTTGCGCAAAATCCCCGAGGTTACATCTTTGCATTCNACCAACGGAAAATGGGATTTGGTCGCGGAAATCCGCACCGATAGTTTACAGGCGATAGATCAAACCTTACGTCAAATCCGTGAAATTTCGGGGGTGTTGAATTCCGAGACCAGCCTACTGTTGGATGTGGCTTAAACCGGCAACACAGTCGTTGATTTAATCTCTTCCATCGATAGCAGTGCAGTGACGTTAAATATCTTCACTTCACCGATCAATGCTTGATAAAAAACATCATAAGCTTTGGCATTTTCCACCCGCACTTTCAGGATATAATCAATGTCACCTGCAAGACGATGTGCTTCTAGTACTTCGGGGCGTGCCATCAATGTATTCACGAACGTTTCCTGCCAGTCTTTGTCATGTTCAGATGTTCGGATAAGGACGAAAAAACACGCCTCTAGCCCCAGTTTTTGCGGATCTAGTATAGCAGTATTCGCTTGGATCAAACCCGATGCACGATGCTTGCGAATACGATTCCAAACCGGGGTTTTGGATGCGCCGACTTTCTTGGCAATTTCATCCAGACTTTGCGATGCATCGGCCTGCAGCTCGCTTAAAATTTTCCGATCGACTGCGTCTAGCTGGTCAGCCATCCTATTTTCTCCTTAAATACGAAATATAATCGCTATAATGTGATATTTATCGGGATAATATTTCTATATATAGGATATGTACAGGGTAATATTGGAATATTATTCCATTTATCCTATATATTCCGAAAGCAAACTGAAAAGGATATAGCCCATGCGCCATTTTCCGATTTTTATGAACCTCGACAACCGCCGCGTTATTGTGTCGGGCGCCGGTGCATGTGCGGTTGCTAAACTGCGGTTACTGCTTAAAACCAATGCGCATATTCTGGTCTTTGGAACAAACCCAAGCAATCTGGTGTTGCAATGGACGCAAGCAGGCAAGATTTCATATCTAAACCGCCCAGTGAATGCAAATGATGTCACCAATGCCGCTTTGATTTATGGTGCCAATGAAGATGCAACAGAGGATAAGCGCGTCGCTGATCTGGGCCGCGCCGCAGGTGCATTGGTCAATATCGTCGATAATCTGGAAGGTAGCCAGTTCATCACACCTGCAATTGTTGATCGTTCGCCCGTAACAGTTGCCATAGGCACCGAAGGGGCTGCCCCCGTGCTGGCCCGCAAAATCAAGCAACAGCTGGAAGAAAATTTACCGGAACAATTAGGCACGCTTGCCCGTATCGGCCAAGCGTTTCGCCCGATGGCCGACAAAATTCCAATGGGGCGCAAACGTCGTGATTTCTGGTCAAAATTCTATTTCAACCGTGGTCCACTTGCCTGGGCCAAGGGTGGCGAGAAGGCGGTTAATCAGGACATCGGTCATTTGCTGAATGAAATTTTGACCTCTGACCCCGAACAGGGCCATGTCTGGTTGATCGGCGCCGGCCCCGGTGACCCTGAGCTGTTGACCCTGAAAGCCCGCAATCTACTACATGAAGCCGATGTTGTAATCCATGATCATCTGGTTGCCAAACCGATCCTTGAACTGGCACGCCGTGAGGCGATCGTAATCGAAACCGGCAAGAAAACTTTTGGTGCGGCATGGCAACAAAGCCAGATTAACGCGTTGATGATCAAACATGCGGGCCGAGGCCACCATGTTGTGCGCTTGAAATCCGGCAACACAATAGAAACCGCAGAAACTGCGGCACTTGGTAATGCGAATATCGCATTTGGGACGGTTCCCGGCATTGCAGATAATGGACAATCACGGGCGCCACATAAAACCCACAAGATGGAGCAGATATAATGGCGCGCGCTTATACCCCTAAAGTTCTGACCGCAAACCGCCTGATTGAGGGCGATGTGGTTTATTACGGATATAATGGCAAGTGGGTATTATCCCATGACGATGCCCTGTTTTTAGAAGATGAAGTGCAAGCCAATGATCTGTTGGCATCGGCCAATAAACAGGCAGACCTTTTGGTCGGGGCATATCTGGCTGATGCAATTCTTCAAGACGGCAAACCCGTCCCCACCCATTTTCGCGAAGATTTTCGCACCCGTGGCCCGTCTAACTATGCCCACGGCAAGCAGGCAAAGGTATAATCCCATGTACAGCTACAACGAATTTGACAAAGAGTTCATCCAAAACCGCGTACACCAGTTTCGCGCCCAAGTTGAACGCCGCGTGGACGGCAGCTTGACCGAAGATGAATTCAAACCTTTACGCCTGATGAACGGCTTATATCTGCAATTGCACGCTTATATGCTGCGCGTGGCGATCCCATATGGCACACTTAACTCAGCAAAAATGCGCCAGCTCGCGTTCATTGCAGACAAGTGGGATAAGGGTTACGGCCATTTCACCACCCGCCAAAACATACAATATAACTGGCCAAAACTGTCGGATGTGCCTGATATGCTGCAAGCTTTGGCCAATGTGGATATGCATGCCATCCAAACCTCCGGAAACTGCATTCGCAATGTTACGGCCGATCATTTCGCAGGGGCATCCGCCGATGAGGTTGAAGATCCGCGCCCGACAGCGGAATTGTTGCGCCAATGGTCAACCGATCATCCCGAGTTCGCCTTTCTGGGCCGCAAATTCAAATTCGCGGTTACAGGGTCCGAAAACGATCGTGCCGTGATAAAAGCCCATGATGTTGGCCTGCGTGTCTTGCGAAATGATGCCGGTGAAGTCGGTTATGAAGTAATTGTTGGCGGCGGTTTGGGCCGCACACCCATGATTGGCAAAGTCTTGCGCGCATTCCTGCCACGCGAAGATCTTCTGCCCTATTGCGAGGCCATTATGCAGGTCTACAANGCTTTAGGCCGTCGTGACAATAAATACAAAGCCCGCATTAAGATCACAGTGCACGAAAATGGTATCGATAAGATCAGGGAATTGNTTGAAGAACGCTTTATCATTCAGCGCGCCGCCTTTGGCGGTTATGATCAGGTATTGTTTGCCGAGATTAAAGAAGCGTTTGCAGCACCCGATTATATCAATGCCTACACGGATGGATTTGAAGCCAGTTTGAAAACCGATCCGGCATTTCGGTCTTTTGCAGACACCAACCTATCATCCCATAAGAACCCTGATTATGCGATTGTCTCAATCTCTATCAAAAA
>JGI24723J26617_10000561_pt1 | contig 36177 bp, 36 predicted proteins | sample Cruoilmetagenom6_FD_26617 | JGI IMG/M metagenome (IMG submission 26617) | reverse complement strand
TTCATCTTGCCATCTGTTTCAGCCAACAGCAGATCCTCTTCTTGGTTGCAGACCACAAGGTCAGGACCGTGCCGTACAGGCGGAAGTGCGCGTCGATGCGCACCCCGGCAGCCTTTGAACTCGATAGGGCATGATCAACAATTCGGTTCCATCGATGAATGCGCCACAGGAACAGCTAGTCGGTCGGCGTCATGGACTTCTTCGCGGCCGCCATAGCCTTGAGGACGTGTTTCCGAGAGGCCTTGCGGGCAGCCTTCTCGTCGCGTGCAGCAATCGACTCATAGATCTCCCGCATTTCAGCCAGACTGCTCACTGCCCTTCCTTCAAGCGACATCGAACGCGACCGGAAGAGGCTAATCCGGGCGACCAGGCCACGGTGGATTTCCTCAAGGATCGGGTTCCCGCAATTTGCAAGGATGATGGAATAGAAGTCGGCGGCTGTTGTCACCCGGGCAAGCCCGTCATTGCTGAGGGCGGCGCCCTCGAAAGCGGACAATGCTTTTTCCAACGCGTCGAGCTGCTCGTCCGATATCCGTCTGGCGCAGCGCCCGACGGCCTCTACTTCCAGGAGTTCGCGCGCTTCGTAGATAGCGGTGACTTCTTCCCATGAAAGTGCCGGGATCGACGGGCCGCGGTTTGGCACGATGTCGATCAGCCGCTCGGCGGCGAGACTGCGCAAGGCTTCTCTGAGCGACGGGCGACTGATGCCCAGCCGTACGCACAAATTGCTCTCGATGAGACGGCTTCCAGGTTCGAAAACACCCGAAAAGATCGCCAATCTCAATTTGTCGACAGTCTCTTGTTGAACCGTGCGCGGCGATACTCTCAAATTCAGGTCTGGCGGCATCGTTTTGATCTCGTCCATTGGGGTCGCAACCTGAGGCAGCATACGTCATGTGATCCCAATTTGACAGCAAATATGCAGATCATGTCAACACGTAAGATTGAAAGATTGTCTGACAATTGGGTTGACGCCCGTTCGATTTCTGTCATGCTTCTGGCCAAGGAGAACAACACCAAGGGGTTCCGGCATATGGCGTCCACCGCCTCTCACACCGATATGATCACGCTCCGTATCGACACTGGCCGCATCACGTTGAACGTCCGGGAGGCCGGCAATGGCCCACTGATGCTTTTCTTCCATGGCATCACTGCGAATTCCGGTACCCTGGCGCCGCTGGCGGTCCGATTTGCCGATCGTTTCAACACGATTGCCGTCGACCAGCGAGGCCACGGGTTGAGCGACAAGCCGGAGAGCGGTTACGAGGCGACGGATTTCGCCGAGGACATCGCAGCGCTCATCAAGACGCTTGATCGCGGCCCGGCCATTCTGGTCGGCCATTCGCTCGGTTCGCGCAATTCGGTGACCGCTGCCGCCAAATATCCCGAGCTGGTGCGTTCCGTCGTGGCGATCGATTTCACGCCCTATATCGAGACCGAAGTTTTCGACGCGCTGGAATCCCGAGTGAATGCGGGTGATCAGCTGTTCAAGGATTTGCCGACGGTGGAGGCCTATCTGGCCGGCCGCTATCCCAACATTCCAGCCAGCGCCATCAGGATCCGGGCAGAGACCGGCTATCGCGAGGTCGATGGCGGGCTTCGTCCGCTGGCGTCCCCTTCGGCGATGGCGCAGATTGCCACGGGCCTGCGCGCAGACCTCACTCCAGCCTATCGTGAAGTCACGAAGCCGGTGCTGCTGATGCGGGGCGGGGAAAGCAAACTCGTTTCGGCCGAAGCGCTGGCGCAGACCAGCAGTCTCCGGCCCGATCTCCCGGTCGTCGTCGTTCCTGGCGCCGACCACTACGTCAACGAGGTGTCCCCGGACATCACCTTCAGAGCAATCACAAACTTCATCGAGGCCTGACGGCGGTTGTTCCGTCCCTCTTATATGTAACAGGATTTGGACCATGGCGAATGTAAACAAGACAAGTGGCAAGGCTCTTCGTGCCCAGGTCGCCGGTGCGGGGTTCGCCGGCCTGACGGCTGCGATCGCGCTGCGCCAGAACGGCTGGGACGTAACTCTGCACGAAAAGGATTCGGAGCTTCGCGCATTCGGTGCAGGCATCTATCTCTGGCACAACGGTCTGCGTGTCCTTGAAGGCATCGATGCGCTGAATGACGTGCTTCATGGCACCCACACTCCACCTGCCTACGAGACCTGGATGCACAACAAGTCAGTGTCCAAGGAAACCTTCAACGGTCTGCCCTGGCGCATCATGACGCGTGCGCATCTTCACAATGCGCTCGTCAAGCGCGCCCATGAGGTTGGTGTGACTGTTCGGACCAATTCGGAAGCCGTCTCCGCCGAGGCGGACGGCCGTCTGACCCTGCAGACCGGCGAGGTTATCGAGTCCGACCTGATCGTCGGTGCCGACGGTGTCGGCTCCAAGGTTCGTGACTCGCTCGGCTTCGAGCAGGATCGCTGGGTGTCCACCGACGGTATCATCCGCCTGATCGTTCCGCGGATGAAGGACAAGCTTGGTGACGAAGCCGAGTGGGACAACACCATTGACATGTGGAACTTCGAACCGCGCGTTCAGCGCATCCTGTATTCGCCCTGCAACAAGGACGAGCTCTATCTCGGACTGATGGCGCCGGCTGCTGACCCGCGCGGCTCGAAGGTTCCGCTCGATCTTGAGGTGTGGGTCGAGATGTTCCCCTTCCTCGAGCCCTGCCTTGCTGAAGCCGCCAAGCTGGAGTCGGCTCGTTACGACAAGTATGCGACCACCAAGCTCGACACCTGGGTGAAGGGCAAGGTCGCGCTGGTTGGAGATTCGGCCCACGCCATGTGCCCGGCGCTGGCCCAGGGTGCGGGTTGCGCCATGGTCAACGCCTTCAGCCTTGCGCAGGATCTCGCCGAGCAATCGTCGGTCGAAGATGCACTTGTCTCCTGGGAAAAGCGCATCCGTCCGCTCACCGATCACACGCAGGACCTTTCAGGCGAATACGCGGCGAACCGTGCCCTGTCGAAGGGCAACATGTTCACCAACGAGGCGCTGGAAGCCGCGCGCTACGACCCCATCAAGCGCGTCTATTCCTGGCCGCAGAACCAATAATGATCAGCCAGCCAAAAACACTCGCGCGTGGCCTGGCTGCGCGCCCCCAAGGAGATTAAAATGAACCATTCGGCCGAAGTTGAGAACCACTATCAGGTGCGTGGCTGGTACTCGTCTGTTCAGGAAATCCGGCATGACGGCGGTGAGCCGGGCGAGCCGCTGATCAAGGTCGCCGTCGGCGTCATTATCCGTAATCCCTTCGTGGGCACCTACAAGGCCGACCTTTCGGCTCTGACCGGTCCGAGTGCGGCGATCGGCAACGCGTTGGGCGAACGCGCCATGGCGCTGCTTGGCGGACGTCCGGCCGAGAGCTACGGCAAGGGCGGCATCGCCGGTGTCGGCGGCGAACAGGAGCACGTGGTCGCCTGCATCACCACCGAGTTCGGCAATCCGTTGCGTGATCAGGTGGGTGGTGGAGAGGCCTGGATTTCATCCGCATCCAAGGTCGCATCGGCCGGTACATCGATCGACATCCCGCTCGCTCACAAGGATGAGCTTTACATTCGGTCGCATTATGATGCGATCACCTTCGCGGTACCTGATGGCCCGCGTCCGGATGAGATCCTCATCTGCGTCGCAGCGGCGACCGGTCCGCGTGTCCACCAGCGCGTGGGCGGCAAGACGGTCGCGGATCTCGCTGCCGCTCAGTAACCCGATAGAACATCACGGAAGGACGTATTCCATGCCTCTGAATATCAAAGACCTCAAGATCACATCCGCAGACTTCGAACCGCTTGGCATGTTGCGCGACGAGCATGCGGGCGACAAGGGCAATGTGCTGCCCAAGCTGACTGTCAGCGGCGTCCCCGCCGGCGCCAAAGAACTCGCTGTGATCTGCCACGATCCGGACGCGCCACTGCCCCAGGGCTTCACTCACTGGACAGTCTACGGGATTGACCCTTCGGCAACCGATCTCTCCGACGCGCAGGAAAAGTATCGCGTCGGTCCGAATGGTGCCGGCCACATGCAGTATTATGGTCCCCAGCCACCTGCAGGCCACGGCAAGCACCATTACTATTTCTGGGTCTACGCCCTCGACACGACGGTTGAAGGGACGCCGACCCGGGAAGAATTCCTCGCCAAATACGCCGACAACATCATTGAGCAGAACAGGATCGTTGGTCTTTACGAAAACAAGTGAAGGTCCCGGTGAGAGCAACAACAAACAGCCGCCGCGACCGCAACGCTTTGGGAGATTCCAGAAATGACCGCCACTACACCTGCCCAGCAAACCGTCTTCGAAGAGCTGGTTACAGCCACGAAAATCCTGTTGCACGAAGGCATCCTTGACACGTTCGGCCATATCAGCGCCCGTGATCCCGAGGATCCGCAGAGCTTCTTTCTGGCTCAGAAACTTGCCCCCAGTCACATCACGACAGGCGACATTCAGCGTTTGAATCTCGAAGGGGAAACCGACGATAATCGACCTTCCTATCTCGAACGCTACATTCACAGTGAAATCTACAAGGCACGGCCGGACGTCCAGTGCGTGCTCCACAGCCACTCCCCAGCCGTGCTGCCTTATTGCTTTACCGATCAGCCATTGCGGCCGGTAACCCACATGGGTGCGTTCCTGGGCGAGGCAGTTCCCGTCTATGAAATTCGTGACAAGCACGGCGATGCCACCGATCTCTTCGGCGGTGGACAGGACGTCTGCGCCGATATCGCCGAGGCCCTCGGTGATTCACCGGTGGTGCTGATGGCCCGCCACGGCGTCGTCAATGTCGGCCGTTCGGTTCGTGAGGTCGTCTTTCGTGCCTTCTACACCGAACAGGAGGCCAAGGCGCAGACGGCAGGCCTGCAGATCGGCAACATCGAGTATCTCTCCCCGGGCGAGGTCAAGACAGCCGGCAATCTCGTCGGCGCCCAGATCGACCGCGGGTGGGACCATTGGACGATGACCCTCCGTCAGGCCGGGTTGTTGAACTAGCGTACGGAAAGAATGTGAAACCCTGACCATGGGTCGGGGTTTCCAGCCTTCTCGATGGTCCGTGGTCTACGGATCTCAGGTGAAAGCAGGGAAGTTATGTCGCACGCGGAAAGCTATGATTATGTAATTGTCGGAGCAGGTTCTGCCGGCTGCGTGCTCGCCCATCGGCTGAGCGCAGACCCGAGCTGTACTGTGCTGCTGCTTGAGGCTGGCGGCTGGGATCGCGATCCGATGATCCACATCCCGCTCGGATGGGGCAAGATCCTCACCGAACGCCGCCATGACTGGATGTATTTTTGCGAGCCGGAAGAGAATGTCGGCGGTCGCAGTGTCGAATGTGCACGCGGAAAGGTCATCGGCGGTTCGTCTTCGACCAATGCCATGGCCTATGTGCGGGGCAACCGCGGGGATTATGACCGGTGGGCCGCCAACGGGTTGACCGGCTGGTCCTACGACGAAATTCTCCCCTATTTCCGAAAGCAGGAAACCTGGGAAGGCGGCGGTGACGCCTATCGCGGCGGGTCGGGCCCGCTCAGCACCCAGCATTGCAAGTATCAGGACCCGCTGATAGACGCCTTCCGTGAAGCAAGTCTCCAGGCCGGCTATCCGCAGACCAAAGACTACAATGGCCAGACGCAGGAAGGGTTCAGCCACCTGCAGATGACGATTTCCAAGGGGCGCCGGTCTTCCACTGCGTCGGCCTATCTCCGTCCCGCGCTGAAGCGGTCGAACCTGACGGTGCTGACCGGCGCCATGGCCAAGCGGATTGTGATGGAAGGCAGCCGCGCCACCGGTATCGTTCTCGATCACAACGGCACTGAGAAGACTGTCACAGCGCGCAGGGAAGTGCTGCTTTCGGGCGGTGTCATCAACACTCCGCAGCTTCTCATGCTCTCTGGTGTCGGGGCCGCCGATGAACTGGCTGCGCAGGGCATCCAGACCCGCGTAAACCTGCCCGCGGTCGGCAAGAACCTCCAGGATCACGTCTCGGTCATCCTGATGTATCGCCGTCGCGAGCCGGGTCCGTTCCTCAAGAAGATGCGGGCAGACCGGATCGGGCTCGACTTCCTCAAGACCTATCTGACCGGCAAGGGCTTTTCGGCCGATGTGCCCGGCGGGGTCGTGGCGTTCCTCAAGAGCGACGCTGAGCGCCCCGTACCTGACCTGCAGCTTCTTTTTACCGCGGCGCCCCTTGCGGCCTGGCCCTATTTCGAGCCGTTCAAGGCCCCGTTCCCGGATGGATTTGCGACGCGCATCGTGGCGACCCAACCTGAAAGCCGTGGCTCGGTGAAACTTGCCTCGAACGATCCGATGGCCGCACCGCTGATTCACCAGAACTTCCTCGCTTCGCAAAAAGACTGGGCTTCGCTTCGGGCCGGTATCCGGGTGGCGCGTGATCTCGCTGCGCAGCCGTCGATGGAGCCGTTTATCCAGGCGGAGTTTTTTCCCGGCGCCGACTGCCAGTCAGACGAGGAAATCGACGAACACATCCGCAAGACCTGCATCACCGTGCATCACCCGGCGGGCACCTGCCGGGCCGGCACCGATGCCGGGGCGGTGGTCGATCCGGACCTCAGGGTTCGCGGTGTCGATGGTTTGCGCGTGGTGGATGCCTCCGTGATGCCGGATCTTCCCTCAGGCAACATCAATGCCGCAGTCATCATGATCGCCGAAAAAGCGGCCGATCTTATCCAGCAGTCACAGACAAAAGAGGTCGCGGCATGATCCAGCGAGTAGCCATCATCGGTCTAGGTACGATGGGTCCCGGAATGGCGGCTCGTCTGGCGCGGGGCGGTATCGACGTCGTCGCCTATGACATCGCCCCGGCGGCGATTGAGCGGGCGCGCACGATGCTGACAGCCGCCGACGGGGTTCTCGACAACTTGGAAGTTGAAGCCAAGGGAATCGGTTCGGTTCGCCTCACCAGCGACCTCCAGGATGCCGTGCTCGGCGCTGACCTGGTCATCGAGAACGTTCCGGAGAAAGAGGAGATCAAGGCCGACGTCTACCGCAAGATCGAGGGCATGATCTCGGCCGACACGATCGTTGCCTCCGATACATCGGGCATCCCGATTACCAAGCTGCAGGCGCACATTTCCAATCCTGCTCGCATGGTCGGCATGCATTGGTCCAATCCGCCGCACATCATACCGATGATTGAGGTGATCGGCGGCGAGCAGACGGCCCCGGAGACTGTCGCCACGATCAGAGACTTTATCCGCTCGCTCGGCCTGTTGCCGGTTCTGCTGAAAAAGGACGTTCCGGGTTTCGTCGAGAACCGTGTGCTCTATGCGCTGCTGCGCGAGGTCGTCGATCTCGTCGAGCGCGGCGTGATCGAGCCCGAAGACATTGATACCTGCGTTTCCTGGGGCATCGGCTACAAGCTGGCTGTCATCGGACCCATGGCGCTTCTCGATATGGCCGGCATGGACATCTACCATTCGGTCTCCTCATTCCTGAATGAGGACCTGTGCGATCGCAAGGATGTAGCACCACTGGTCACGAAGCAGATGGCCGACGGCAAGCTCGGCATCAAGTCAGGCGAGGGGGTCTATTCCTACCCGCCGGAGAAGATGGCACAGCTGCAGCCCGAACGGGCGAAAAAGCTGGTCGCCATCCGCCGTATTCTCGAGGGGAGAGACTAGCATCATGACCACAGGACCGCGGGTTGGAGACGGACGCATGAGTGGCAACGGTTTCATCCGGGCCGAGGCGGTTGTCGTGCGGCTCGTCGGGATGCTTCTGGGCCTTGGCCTGGTCGTCATGGTTGTGGTCAATGTCGCCAATGCGGTGGGCCGCTATAGCGGCTGGTATTCCCTGGTTGGTGCAGACGAGCTCCTGGTCTATGGCATGATCTGGATTGTCATGCTCGGCGCCATTCTTGCCGCTCGCAACCGTGATCATCTGGCGATCAACCTGTTGCCGACTGCCATGAGCGGTGCCCTGGCGGCAACCGTGCAGATCCTCATCGACCTCGCAACTGTTGCCGTATCCCTCTTCATCGCCTGGCACAGTTTCGTTTTCATCGGACGGATTGCGAGCCTGAACCAGACCAGCATGGGGCTGGGCATCCCGATGGTCATACCCCACTCGGCGGTCCTAGTCGGCTTTGTCGGCATCGCCGCTGTCACAGCCTTCCTGACCGCCGTCGACGTTTCCCGCCTCGCGTTTTCTGAAGGACGTCGCAAATGACTTGGGTTCTGGGCATCAGCGTCGTGATCCTGATTGCGCTTGGCGCGCCGATTTTCGTTGCGCTGCTGGCCGCCGGGTCACTGGCACTGCTCTTGTTCCCCGGCCCCCCGCTGATCGCGCTCCAGCAGACGATCTTCGGCGGTCTGGATGCCTATGCGCTGCTGTCGGTGCCGTTTTTCGTCTTCGCCGGCGAACTGATGGCGATCAGCGGCATCGCCGACCGGCTTATCAACCTGGTGCGCGCGCTTTTCGGCCGCGTGCCCGGATCGCTGGGGATCGCGGCACTCGGTGGGTCGACCCTGATCGGCACGATTTGCGGCTCTTCCGCTGCGGCTGTCGCCGCCGTCGGCCGGAACATGTATCCGCAGCTCATCAAGGGTGGTTATGGCAAGCAGCGCGCGGCCGGCATCATCACTTCAAGTGGCGCAATCGACATCGTCATCCCGCCGTCGATTGCCATGATCCTCTATGGCGCCTCGGCCGAGCAATCGATCGCCAAACTTTTCATCGCGGGTATCATACCCGGCATCGTCATGGCATTGCTGATGGCCGGCTACATTGCCTTTTCGGCCATGAGGGCGCGCATTCCCCGGGAAGCTAGCTTTCGTGCAGAGGTCGCCTGGCAGGCATTCAAGCAGGCCTTCTGGGCGCTCACCATGCCTGCATTCGTCATGATCGGCATTTATGCGGGGTTCTTCTCGCCCACAGAGGCCGGCGGCTTTGCCTGCGCCTATGCCGCCTTCATCGGAATGGTGATCTACCGTACCGTCAATTTCAGCGCATTGCTGGAAGCAGCCATCACCTCCGCGATGATGACCGCCCGAATCATGATCGTGGTTGCCGCCGCCGGTGTCATAAGCTGGATCCTGACTGTTGAAGGGGTGCCGCAGGCCCTGATCGCCGCAACCGCCGATGCCGGTCTGTCGCAGCTCGGCTTTCTGCTGACCGTAAACCTGCTGTTGCTGGCGATCGGCTGCGTGCTTGATCCGACTTCCGCTATCCTGGTGCTGGCGCCGCTGCTGGTGCCGATTGCGGTGTCGCTCGGCATCGACCCCATCCACTTCGGCGTGATCATGACCGTCAACCTCGCCATCGGCATGTTCACGCCGCCCTTCGGTCTGAACATCTTCGTCGCGCAGTCCATTCTCGGCTTGCGCACATCCGACATCTACCGCGGCGTTCTGCCTTACATGGCGGTCCAGATCTCCGCTCTCGCCCTCATCACTCTCATCCCCGCGCTTTCGCTATGGCTGGTCAATGGCATGTCGTAAGCGCACCCACGCACATGGAGTACAGGAAATGACGAAAGAGACCAAACGCTTCACTTTGACCCGGCGCGCCTTCGGCGCGATCGCGGCAATTTCCCTGATGCTGCCCTTCGCCGGTTCCGCCTATGCGCAGAGCACGATGAAGCTTGCCTCGGCCACGATCAACGACGTGCAGCATGAGTGGCAGAAGGAATTCCAGAAAGAAGTCGGGTCCCGCGTCGGCGACGCGCTCAAGGTGGAACTCTACCCGGCCTCGCAGCTCGGCGCGATCCCGCGCATGTCCGAAGGTGTTCTGCTCGGGACCATCGAAGCCTTCACCACGCCGACCTCCTTCGTGACCAATGTCGATCCGCGTTTTCAGGCCTTCGACGTGCCGGGTCTCTTCGTCGATGCCAGTGAAGTCGGTGCGGTGATCCATGACGCGGAATTCCGCGATTACCTGGAAACCCTTTTCCTCGACAAGGGTATCCGGATCATCGGCGCAATCTTCAACTCGCCGACCCAGATCCTTACCCGCGAACCGGTGACTACGCTTGACGGCTTCAAGGGCCTGAAGGTGCGCACCTTCGCTTCGCCGCTGCAGATGGAGCCCATGGCGGCGCTTGGCGTGAATCCGACGCCGCTGGCGCTTTCGGAAGTCACCCCGCAGCTGCAGGCAGGCGGCATCGACGGCATGCTGGCCGGTATTCCGATCCTGTCCGCGTTCAAGTTCTATGACACGGCAAAACACGTCACCAACATCAACATGACCCAGCTTGTCTCGGTCACGCTGGTCAACGAAGCGTGGTTCCAGTCGCAGCCCGAGGAAGTCCGAACCGCAATTATCGAAGCAGGCAGGGCGGCCGAGAAGACCGTGTTCCCATGGGGTGTCGAGAATGTCGAACGGGCAGAGAAAAACTGGCTGGACAATGGCGGCGAGGTTCACACGCTCACTGAAGCTCAGCAGAGCGAGCTGCATGCGACCTTCGCCAAGGTGGCCGACGAGGTCATTGCCGACCAGCCCGCAGTCGTCGAGGTCAAGGAACGGATCGCCGCAAAGCTCGAAGAAGTCCGCTCGGAATGAGGATCTAGCCGCCTGCTGGCTCGCAGCTCAATCCGGTTTCGTCACCGGCATGGCAGGAGTAGCGCAGCGCCGCTTCCGCCTTGCCGCTGGCAATAGGCAGGGTGAGCCGCGTGCGGTCGGCCTGGTTGGCACACCAGAGGGCCTCGACCGGCATACGGGCATCGGTGGCGTTCATCAGATTGAAGACACCAGTCTTCTGGTCGTGCCACAGCGTGAAGGTGAGTTCTTCGCCGGGTGAAACGCGGCCGAGGTCATCGGAGTACCAGTGGGCCAACGCGGCTTCACAAACAAGCGGAACGCCGGTTTCGTTGACCACAGATATCTTCACCGGGTCGGCACCATCGGTCCCGTGAATGATGCCTGAATAAGGCACATAAACTCCGCTTTCGGCCTTGGCCGGAAGCGCGGAAAGCCCAGCAGACAGGGCGATAAAAACAACAAATCGTCTGCCAACCGCTTTCGTATTCTGATTGGAAACCGATAACCATTGTGGGAGCAACATGATGAAAAACCTACTTATTTCTGCCGCGCTTAGCGTGGTGCTAGCAGCCCCGGCGTTCGCCGCCGAGGTAGATACCATAGCCATTCTTACTCCGGAACAGGGAAGTGATTTTGGCTGGAACCAACAGGGAGTCGACGCTGCCAAGGCTGCCGCCGAAGCGACCGGTGTCGAAATCATCGTCGCGGAAGGCCTTGGATACGGTGACGTCCGTGCTCCGATGCGCGAACTTGCCGCCGAAGGCGCAGATCTCCTGATCGCCCATGCCAGCGGCTACAACACCGCTGGCCCGGAAATCGCCGAGGAGACAGGCGTGGCCGTCGCCATCGTCGACAGCCCCGACGCGCTCATGGCGGGCAAGGTCGCCGACTACACGCTGTCGGGTCACGAAGGCGCCTATCTGGCCGGTCGTCTCGCAGCCAAGATGACCAGCACCGGCACCGTCGGTATCGTTGTCTCTGGAGAGCCACCGTCGTGGAACTCGCAGTCGGCCGGTTTCGCTGAAGGCGTGCGCGCTGAAAACGCGGATGTGAAGATTCTTTACTCCGTCATCGGCCCTGCCGCCTATTCGGACGCTGCCGGTGGCAACCGCGTCACCACCTCGGTGATCGCAGCCGGTGCGGATATTATCTTCGGCCAAGGCAATGGATCGAGCTTCGGCATGATCCAGGCGGTTGAGTCCAACAAGGCCACAGATGGTTCGGACGTGCTCTTCATCGATGTGATCGGCGACAAGTCCTCGCTGGACAAGGGTCACCTCCTGACCTCGGTCCTGTGGGACATGACCCCCGTCTATACCGCGATGATCGAGGACATGAAGGCAGACAAGTACGGGAGCCGCGGCTACTCGATCAGCCTGGCCGACGATTCGGTCAAGCTGATCAAGACCCCACAGGTCGATGAGGCAGCCTGGGAAGACGTCATGGCTCTGCGTGAGCAGATCCTCTCCGGCGAGATCAAGGTCGAGCCGAAGTTCGATGCCGCGGAAGTCCGCGCCCTGGTCACCGTGGCCGAGTGAGCATGTCCGTGGCACTTGCAACGGAAACCCCGACTAACCTGTCCCCCCAAAAGGGGGCAGGCGTCATCGGTGTGCACGGTGTGACCAAGCGCTTTCCGGGCGTGATCGCGGTCAACAACGTCTCGCTCACCATTCACCCGGGCGAGGTTCACGTCCTGCTCGGCGAAAACGGTGCGGGCAAGTCGACGCTTGTCGGCATCCTCGCCGGGCTTCAGGAGCCGGACGAGGGCTACCTGTCGCTCAAGGGACAGAAAACGCGGCTGGCCAGCCCCTCGGCCAGTCTCGACGCGGGCATCAGTACAGTCTTCCAGCATTCCATGCTGGTGCCGACGCTCACCGTGCTCGAAAACCTCACGCTCGGTGCGCCTTGGCACGAACGCCCGCCGCGGGTGGCCATCGCTGCCCGGATGGAGGAGCTCAAGCGTGATTTCGCGCTGTCGCTTCCGCTCGACGCCATCACCGGCGAGCTGTCGCTGGGCCAGCAGCAGCAGATCGAGATCGCACGTGCGCTGTTGCGTGACAGCAAGGTGCTGATCCTCGACGAGGCAACGTCCATGCTGACGCCGCAAGGCGCAGAGGAACTGGGCGCCCGGATGCAAAAGCTTGTCCAGAGCGGGCTGGCCGTGATTTTCATCACCCACAAGCTCGCCGAGGCCTACCGTTTCGGCAACCGGATTTCCGTCCTCAAGCAGGGCGCGCTCGCCGGCGAGATGGGGCCTGAAGAATTGAAGGGCATGTCGGAGGATCAGGCAATCGACGAGATCGTCCGCTTGATGTTCGGTCGCGAAGCCGGCGCCACCTCTATAGAGCATCGTACAAGCACGGCGCGCGCCGAAACGGTGCTGAAGGTCGCTGACCTTTCCACCCAAGGCGATTCCAACGTCATGGGTCTCGAGAACATCTCTCTCGAACTCAAGACCGGCGAAATACTCGGCGTAGCCGGGATCGACGGCAATGGCCAGAAGCAGCTGGCCGAAGCGCTTGCCGGTCAGCGTGCGCTGACAGGCGGCCGGGTCGAGCTCGACGGCGAGGACATCAGCCGTGCATCGGTTGCCCAGCGCCGCCGCAATGGTCTGCGTTACCTTACCGATGACCGGCTCTCGGAGGGTTCGGTCGGGGCTTTCCCGATCTCCGAAAACACCGTGCTCAAGGATATCGGCCAGCCGCCGTTCTGGGTGAACGGCATCGAGCGTCCGCAGCGCATCGCCCAGCACGCGCGTGACCTGATCAAAAAGTTCTCTGTTCGCACGCCGGGCGAGACGACACCAATCGGCCGGCTTTCGGGCGGCAACATCCAGAAGGTATTGCTCGGCCGGGAACTCTCCGGCGAGGCCCGTGTCGTCGTCTTCAACAAGCCCACCTACGGGCTCGACCTGCAAAACATAGATGCCTCGCGCCAGCGTATTGCCGAGATCGCAGGCAACGGTCTGGGGGTGATGCTCATCTCCACCGATCTCGATGAACTCATGGCTTTGTCGGACCGTATTGCCGTGATGGAGGGTGGTCGTATCCGCGGGATCGTGGAGAACGACGGAACAGGTGAGGCGCTGCGACTACGCATCGGCCGAATGATGGCGGGCGAAGAAGAACACAAACAGGCAACCGCATGACAATGGACAACGATATCAACCCCACTTCAGTAGACCCGGAAGCCAATGCGACGGATGCTACTGGTGCGGCGACGGAGCGCAGCGCGTTTCAGCGCCTCATGACGGTCACCGTCGGCCCGATCGTAGCCGCCTTCCTGCTCTCCGCCATCATACTGTTGCTGGTGGGCATCAATCCGCTGACCTATTACGGCTATATTCTCGAAAGGTCGCTGTTCTCCGGTCTCGGGCTGGAGCAGACTGCCACGCGGATGGCGCCGCTTCTCTTCCTTTGCGCGAGCCTGATCATCGCCTTCCGGGCGGGGATCTGGAATCTGGGCACCGACGGCCAGTTTCTGCTTGGGGCCGTCGTGGCAGCGGCCACTGCGCCGCTTCTGGTCGGAGTGCTTCCGGGGTGGGCGGTCCTGCTGGTGGGCTTTGCGCTTGCAGCGATCGTCGGCGCGATCTGGTCGATCATTCCGGCTCTGCTGAAGGCCTACCAGGGCGTAAACGAGATCATCACGACGTTGATGATGTCCTTTCTGGGCGTGCTTCTGGCTTCGACGCTGGTCAAGCTCGCATTCCGCGATCCGGCTACCACCGTGCCGCAGACCCGTACTCTGCCGGTAGAAGACCGCCTGCCGCGCCTGTTTGACACCACGATCTCGAGTGGGCTGGTGTGGGGTCTTGTTGCGGTGCTGCTGGTCCATCTGATGATGACCCGTACATCCTTCGGCCTGCGTCTGCGGATGGTGGGCGCAAATCCGGCGGCCGCCACCCATGCCGGTCTTTCGGTGCCGCTGCTGACGCTGGCCACTTTCGGACTTTCGGCGGGTTTCGCTGGTTTGTCCGGCGCATCCGAGATCCTCGGTGTTGCCGGCAACGTGCGCGCCAACTGGAATCCTGCCTATGGTTTGATGGTCATCCCGCTGGTCTTCCTCGCGCGGTTTCATGGCGTGGGCGCCATCGTGTTGGTGTTCTTCTACTCCGCGTTGCTGATCGGCAGCGAGAGTGCCGCCCGACGTCTCGGCGTTCCGCAGGACTTCACCCTCGTGCTGGTGGCGAGCCTGCTGATCTGTCTGGGCCTGGGCGAATACATTGATCATCACAAGCGGAAGAAGGAGCGCTGACATGGATGGATTGCTGACTGAGGCGTTCCTGTCGTCTCTCTTCACCGGCGCAATCGTTGCCGCTTTGCCCATGCTGCTGGCCGGTCTCGGCGAGCAGATGTCCGAAAAGGCCGGTGTCCTCAATATCGGCATCGAGGGCATGATGCTGATGGGCGCCTATATGGGCTTCCTCGTTGCTTTCAAGACCGATTCCCTGTGGCTGGGTTTCCTCGGGGGCATCCTCGGCGGCGTCCTGGTGGCCATCGCCATGGCTGTACTCTGTGTGCGGCTGGGCCTCAACCAGATCGTCATCGGCATCGGCCTGACGCTGGGGGCCGAAGGGCTTACCGCGCTGCTCCATCATTTCCAGTTCTCGCGCAGCTATCCGCGCCTTCCGGCGCCGGAACGGCTGAACATACCTGGCCTCACCGACCTGCCGGTGATCGGTCCGTCTCTCTTTGGCCGGCACCTGATCGTCTACATAGCGTTGCTTGTCGTCGTTATCCTGGCGCTGCTATATCGCCGCACCAATCTGGGGATGACCTTGCGGGCCGCCGGGGAAAGCCCTGCCGCACTCGATGTGGCCGGCGGAAACGTTCTCGGCGTGCGCGTCTTCGCAGTGCTGTTCACCGGCGCAATGGCCGGGCTCGGCGGCGCCTACCTGGCAAATATCGGGGCGGGGTTGTTCGTCCCCTTCATGACCGGCGGTGCTGGCTTCATCGGCATCGTGCTTGCCATGCTGGCGCGCGGTCGACCGTTCTGGGTGTTGATTGGCTCGCTGATTTTTGGGGCGGCGCTGTCGCTGACCACGGCCCTGCAGGTCGCAGGTTCGAACATTCCAACCGATGTGATCCAGATGCTGCCTTTCGCGGCGGTGATGCTGGTTCTCGTGCTTTTCGGTCGCCGGGCGAAACTGCCCTCGGCCCTGGGCGCAGCCTATGAACGGGGCGCCCGCTAGGGCGTACCCACAATGACCGCGTCAGGGAGAAAGGGCGCGGCGCAACAAAGGAGAAGTGACATGGCCGATACCAAAGTCTTCCTGCTCGACGGTGGCTCGCTGGTTCTGGATGGTTTTCATATCTGGTGGAACAAGGGACCCGGCGGCGAGGTCCGCTTTCCGGTCTATTCGGTGCTGGTCGATCACCCGAAGGGCAAGTTTCTGATCGACACCGGCTACGATTATGATCACGTGCAGAAGGCGCTGTCCTTCGAAAAGCCGCAGCAGACCGAGCAGCAGACCATTCCCGGCGCACTCAAGCTCATCGGTCTCGAGCCCAAGGACATCGATCTGGTGTTCAATTCCCACTTCCACTTCGACCATGTGGGGGGCAACAAGTTCTTCCCCGACACGAAAAAGATCTGCCACAAGGATGAACTGTCCCAGGCCGCCGATTGCCAGCCCTTCGAAGTTCTCGGCTATTCGGATGTCGCCTTCTCGACCGAGGTGGCCGAGGCACGTGGTATGTCCGACCAGCTGACAATGGGCCAAACGGCCGCCAACACCAAGTATGAGCTGATCGAGGGGGACGTCGAACTCGCCCCCGGTGTCACACTTGTCTACACGCCCGGTCACACAGTCGGCCACTACTCGCTGCTCGTCGAGTTCGACAACCGGCGCCCGCTGCTCTTGACGCTCGATGCCGCCTACACCCGCAAGAACTACGACAACGACATCAATGCGGGCTTCCACATCGATCCTGTCGCGGGCGTGAACTCCATGCGCCGGCTCAAGCAGATCGAGAAAGAGAAAAACGCCGAAGTGCTCTTCAGCCACGATCCGGAGAGCTTCAAGGACTACAAGACCGGCGTGAATTTCTATGGATGAAGGGAAGCAACCGATGAGATATTCTGAAACCAAGCCGCCGGTCTTTACCTTGACCGCCGGTCCGGTGGACGCCTATCCGGAAGTGCTGCGCGCACTCGGGACGACGGTGCTCTACGACTACGATCCCGCATTCCAGGCTTTCTTCGAGGATCTTACCCTCAAGGCCCAGGAGGCGCTCGGTTGTGATCTGCCGCCCCTCATCCTTCAGGGTGAGCCGGTCCTTGCGCTTGAGGGCGCCGCGGCTTCGCTGATCGCCAAGGACGATGTGGTGCTCAACCTCGCCTCCGGCGTGTATGGCAAGGGTTTCGGCTATTGGGCCGCGCGCTATGCCAAGAAGGTCGAGGAGATCGAGGTGCCATACGACACCGCGATCGATCCTGAACAGGTGCGCGACTTTCTCAAATCCCATCCGGAAGTGAAGATTGTCTGCGTGTGTAACCACGATACTCCGTCGGGGACGCTCAACGATATCGACGCGATCGGTGCCGTAGTGGCCGATGCCGGTGCGCTTCTTATCGTTGACGCAGTCTCATCCTGGGGCGGTATGCCGACCAGCCCCAGCTCGAGCCAGGCGGGGATCTACGTCACGGGTCCGAACAAATGCCTGGGCTGTCCCCCGGCTCTTTCGCTGGTCGCGGTTTCGGAAGCCGCATGGGCGAAGATTGAAGCCAATCCCGACGCTCCCTTTGCCTCCATGCTGAGCTTTACCGACTGGAAGAGCGCCTGGAAGAAGACCGAGCCGTTCCCCTTCACCCCTTCGGTGGCTGAACTTAATGGCCTGAGCGCCGCCCTGGACCGCTACCTCGATGAAGGGCCGGAACAGGTCTGGGCGCGTCACGCGCTGACGGCCCGGATCTGCCGTGAAGGGATCAAGGGGATGGGTGTGGAGCTTTGGCCGGCCAGCGAGGATATCGCCTCGCCGACCGCAACAGCCGTAAAAATGCCGACGGGAATCGACGCTGGGAACGTGCTCAGGGAGGCACGGGCGCGCTACGGCGTCTCCATGTCCGCCGGACGCGCTGAAACCCTCGGCAAGTTGATCCGCATTGGCCACATGGGCCCGACCGCGCAGCCGGGTTACGCCCTGCTTGCCGTCGCAGCCATGGGCGGTGCTCTGAACGCACTCGGCGCCGAGGTGGATGTGGCCGCGGGTCTCGCAGCCGCGCATGCAACCTGGGACGCAGAAATCGACGCATAGTGCCGGCAACGGTGAACACGAAAGGAACAAACAATGAGTACAAGTCTTGAAGGCCGCAAGGCTGTCGTCACGGGTGCAGCACAGGGCATCGGCAAGGCAATTGCCAAGGCGCTTGCCGAAGCGGGTGCAAAGGTCGTAATCTCCGACATCAACGGCGAAGGCGCCAAGGCCGCCGCCGCCGACATCGGTAATGGCGCCGTGGGCGTGACGTGTGATTCCACCAAAGTCGACCAGGTTGAGAAAATGCTGGAAGATGCCGCCGAGAACGGTGCCATCGACATCCTCGTCAACAACGCCTCGATCGTTCCATATATTGCTTGGGACGACGTTGATCTGGCCCATTGGCAGAAGATCATCGATACCAACCTGACCAGCGTCTTCATAGCCAGCCGCAAGGCGACCGACATGATGCGCGCTGCCGACCGCAAGGGAACGGTTCTGAACATCGCTTCCAACGCCTTTTATGCAGGCACGCCCAACATGTCGGCTTACGTTGCGGCAAAGGGCGGAGTTGTCGGCTTCACCCGCTCGCTGGCGACCGAAGTGGGTAAATACGGGATCCGGGTCAATGCAGTCACTCCCGGACTCATCGATTCCGACGGCGTGAAGGGCAGCCCCCATGCCGAGAGCTTCGAATTCGTGGAGATGCTTCAGGCCATGCCCGGAAAGGGACAGCCCGAGGATATCGCCAAGGTCGTGACCTTCCTCGTCTCCGACGACGCCGGCTGGATGACCGGTCAGTGCGTCAACGTGGACGCGGGCATGATCCGTCTCTGACGATTGCTCTTGCTTCCGGCGGCACAGTCAGCCCAGAGACAGACTACATATGCTTTGGGCTGACGGCATGACACGGCGGAGAGGAGGTAACGGTGAGTGCGGCGAGGAAGCGCTGCACTTGTCGTGGTGACTTGAACCACCCAATGATCTTCTCTTGCTGTGCACGTCGCCGTGGGAATCCACTTCACGCCGTTGATCGGGATAACAACCTCATCAAGATACCAGCCAGGTGGAACAGTCTAATCAGCGTGCCGAACTGACGCAGCTCCAACCAGAATAATGTCATCACTGGTGGCGGCCCCATCGGTATGAGCCTTGCGCTTGATCTTGCCTATCGCGGTATATCAAGCACCAACATCGAAAACCGACGGACGTATCGAAACGCCGAAACTGGGCCTTATCAGCATCAGGACGATGGAAATCTTCCGCCGGCTGGGGCTCAACAATTGCGTCAAGGACATCAGGTTCAAGCGCGACTATGGCTTGTCGATGGTTTATTGCACTTCGATTAAAACGCATTTTCTAGGCCGAATTCCGTATCCTTCGCTTGAGAATGAGCCGCCTTATCCGGGCAGTCCGGAGACCAAATGGCGTTGCTCGCAAATCTTTCTCAACCCGATGCTTGAAGAGCGGGTCGAGGCTTGTCATCAGATCGACTACCGGAAAATGAGACAGTTCGAGCGCATCGAAGACAATGGTGACGAGGTGGTCGTGCATGTGCGTGATCTGAAAACTGATACGGTTTCGGAGCTCAGGGCGACAGCTTTCTGATCGGCATTTGGGTGCGGCTGTTCTCGAACCCCTACACAAACCTGTTTCCCAGTATTGTCGTGATGGTGAGAAAATGAAAAAAGTTGCCTGGTGTGCATCAAGAATGTGGGCTCCCCTCATGCGCTGATGGCGTGAGCCTCGGGCAACACCAATTTCTATTATGTCCAGTTATGGCGAGCGCTGCCAGACAGGTTGGCGGTCGGTGATCGTTCTTATTCCGGACTGATGTCAGTCGCCGTTGATATAGGCAGTCAGGGTGGCCGCGACGCCATTCTGCCAGAGGGCGGTAAGCGCTGTGGCAAAGGCATCGGCGAAGACGGGGTCGCCGCCGAGATCACCATAGATGTCCGCCATTTCCAGCCACTTCTGCGGGGTGTCCCTGGCAAGCTTTGCCTGTGCGGTCAGCCGGTTCCAGTTGGGATCATTTGGGGCAATCGCCGCGCCGCTGTCGGTGGTGCCGTAGCAATAGCGGCACCAGAGTGCGGATTCGAGCGCCAGGCCATCCACCGGATGACCGGCAGCCAGGCGCGCGTCGATCGTAGGCAAAATGAACTTCGGTTGCCTGTTGGAACCGTCGAAACACAGCCTGGGAATGGTGTCGCCGATCGTAGGATTGGAAAAGCGCTCGACGCATTTGCGATAGTAGCTCTCGGTGCTGACGCCTTCGATGCTCGGTACCGTCGGCATGATTTCCTCATGCTGCAGCCTGTCGAGGAACCCCGTGACGAGCGGGTTTGTCATCGCGTCATGGACATAATTGATCCCGAGCAGGCCGGCAGGGTAGGCTATTGTCGCATGGCCGCCATTGAGGATGCGCAGTTTCATCAGCTCATAGGGAGCGACATCGGCGACGAACTGCACGCCGACCGTTTCCAGCGCCGGTCGGCCCATCGGGAAATTGTCTTCAAGCACCCATTGCCGGAACGGTTCGCAGACGACAGGTGCCGCGTCCTCGATCCCGAATTTCTCGGCCACAATGGAGATCTCCCGCGGGCCGGTCGCAGGGGTAATGCAGTCGACCATGCCGCAAGGAAAAGCGACATTGGCCTCGATCCAGCCTGCAGCGTCATCACTGCGCCGCTTTGCAAGCCCGACCACCGCATTGCGCGCCACGTGCCCGTTTTCGGGGAGATTGTCACAGGACATCACGGTGAACGGCGCGATGCCGGCCGCACGTCGGGCCATCAGTGCTGTGATGATGAGACCGAATACTGTCGCTGGGTGATCGGGGTTGGCGGCATCGGCCAGAATGTCGGGATGCGATGCGTCGAAACCACCGGTCTTCGCATCGACGTAGTAACCGCCTTCAGTCACCGTCAGCGACACGATACGGATCTCGGGCCGAGTCATTGTCTCTATCAACTGGCCCGCATCGATGGCGCAGAAATCGATCATCGCGCCGCAGATCATCGCCGAGTATCCCGCAGGATCAAGTTCGACAATGGTTGTGAGCCAGTCCTGCGGCGCGAGCTTTTGGCGCATGGCCGCGTCATAGGATTTCACGCCGGCGCCAATGATGGCCCAGTCATGGTCGCGGCCGGTTTCTAACAGGCGGTGCAGATACACCGCCTGATGGGCCCGGTGGAAATTGCCGACGCCGATATGAACGATCCCCGGAGTCAGGGCCGCGCGGTCATAGCCGGGCACCTGCGTGCCATTTGGGAGCTGGTTCAGATTGGCATTTGAGAGTTTCATCAGCTCATCCACTGCCCGCCGTCGACATTGTAGGTCTGCGACAGGATGTAGTCGGACTCGGACGAGGCGAGGAAGATTGCCATGCCGGTCAGGTCATCGGGTGTAGCAAAGCGGCCCGCGGGCACGCCTGCTGCGACTTCGGCCTTCTTCTGGCCGGGTTGCTTGTGCTCCAGTTTGGCGAACATGGCATCGACATGCTCCCAGTGCTCGCCGTCGACCACGCCGGGGGCGATGGCGTTGACGTTGATGCCGTGCTTGATCAGGTTCAATCCTGCCGATTGGGTCATGGAAATGACCGCGGCCTTGGTCGAACAATAGACCAGCACAAGGCTTTCGCCGCGACGGCCGGCCTGTGACGCCATGTTGATGATCTTGCCACCATGGCCCTGCTTGATCATCTGTCTGGCAGCGGCCTGCATCGTGAACAAGGTGCCGCCGACATTGACGGCATAGAGCTTGTCATAGCTGGCCCGGGTGATGTCGAGGGTTTCGGCCGCGTCAAAAAGGGCGGCATTGTTGATCAGGATGTCGAGCTTTCCGGCCTTGGCAACGACCGTGGCGATGGCTGCATCAATGCTGTCTTGCTGGCTGACATCGATCTGCACTGCATAGGCGGCGTCGCCCATTTTCCGGGCGGCGGCTTGCGCCGCCTCGAGATTGATGTCGGCGATGGCAACGGTGGCGCCTTCGCGGACATAGGCTGCGGCGAACACCCGGCCGATCCCCCGGGCGGCGCCGGTAATCAGTGCAGATTTTCCAGCCAGCCGTTTCATTCGGTGCGCAGCCCCTGAGCGTCGAACTTGTGCATATGCTCCAGCTGCGGCGTCAGGTAGACGGTGTCGCCATGATGCACGTCGAACTCCCCGCCAGCACGCACGGTCAGCGGATCGCAGCCAGGAATGCCGTGGATGTGAATGAAGGTGTCGGAGCCGAGATGTTCAGCGATGCCAACCGTTCCCTTCCAGAGGCCTTCGGTCTTGGAAATGTCGATGTGCTCGGGCCGGATTCCGATCGTGTGCACCCCGTGCCTGGCGGCTTCCGGGCCTTCCAGCTGGTTCATCTTGGGTGAGCCGATGAAGCCCGCGACAAACTTGTTGCGGGGCGTGCGGTAGAGCTCCAGCGGGCTGCCCACCTGCTCGATCACGCCGGCCTGCAGCACGACAATCTTGTCGGCCATGGTCATGGCTTCGACCTGGTCGTGGGTCACATAGATCATCGTGGTAGCAAGCTTCTTGTGCAGCTCGGAGATTTCCATGCGCATGCCGACACGCAGCGCCGCATCAAGGTTGGACAGCGGTTCATCGAAAAGGAAGGCCGATGGTTCGCGCACGATGGCGCGGCCGATGGCAACGCGCTGGCGTTGGCCGCCCGACAATTGGCCGGGACGCCGGTCAAGGTAGTCCGTCAGGTTCAAGGCGGCAGCAGCCTGTGCGATGCGCCTGTCCTGTTCCTCTTGCGGCATTTTCGCCATCTTCATCGGGAACGCGATGTTCTTGCGCACGGTCATATGCGGGTAAAGCGCGTAGCTCTGGAACACCATCGCCAGGCCGCGCTTGGCCGGGGGCAGACCGGTCGCATCCTTGCCGTCAATCTCGATGGTGCCTGATGTGGTGTCTTCCAGACCGGCAATCAGGCGCAGCAGGGTTGACTTGCCGCACCCGGAGGGGCCGACAAAAACCACGAACTCACCATCATTGATTTCGAGATCCAGTGGCGGAATGACCTCGACCTTGCCGAAGGTTTTCTGCACCTGTTTTAGCTGAATGCGTCCCATGATTGGCTCCTCACTTCACAGCGCCGAAGGTCAAGCCCCGGACAAGTTGTTTCTGGCTGAACCAGCCCAGTATCAGGATCGGCGCAATGGCCATTGTCGAGGCCGCCGAAAGCTTGGCGTAGAACAGCCCTTCAGGACTGGAATAGCTGGCAATGAAAGCGGTCAGCGGCGCAGCCTTGGCAGCAGTCAGATTCAGCGTCCAGAAGGCTTCGTTCCAGGCAAGAATGAAGTTGAGCAGAAGCGTGGACGCGATACCGGGCACTGCCATCGGAGTGAGCACATAGATGATCTCGTCCTTTAGCGAAGCCCCATCCATTCTCGCAGCTTCGAGGATCTCGCCGGGGATTTCCTTGAAGTAGGTGTAGAGCATCCAGACGATGATCGGCAGGTTGATCAGCATGAGCACGATCACCAGACCGGTGCGGGTGTCGAGGATGCCGAGCTTGATGAAGATCAGGTAGATCGGATACAGCACGCCGACCGCCGGAAGCATCTTGGTCGAGAGCATCCACAGCAGAATGTCCTTTGTTCGCGGAGACGGAACGAAAGCCATCGACCAGGCTGCGGGCACTGCGATGATCAGGCCGAGAACGGTCGAACCGCCGGCAATGATGATCGAGTTCCACAGGAAGCGCATGTAGTTTGAGCGTTCCTGAACGACAGCATAGTTTTCCAGTGTCCAGTCGAAGAACAGGAAGACCGGCGGATCACTGATCGCCTGCGCCTCGGTCTTGAAGCTGGTCAGGATTGTCCAGAGGATCGGGAAGAAGATGAGCAACCCGATCGCCCAGGCGATGGCGGTGTTGATAAGCTTGCGGTTGGTCGTNACTGCNCGTGCCATATCCNTTCACCTCACTTGTCAAGNTTCTTGCCGACGATGCGCATCAGGAAGATGGCAACGATATTGGCAAGGATGATTGCATAGACACCGCCGGCCGAGCCGAGACCGATGTTCTGGCTCTCCAGCACGCGCTGGAAGATCAGGTAGGTCAGTGTCCGGGTGCCGAAGGCGCCGCCTGTGGTGACGAAAATCTCGGCGAAGATCGACAGAAGAAAGATCGTCTGGATCAGCACCACGATGGTGATGGCGCGGCCCAGGTGTGGCAGGGTCAGGAACCAGAAGCGCTTGTGAACCGGCGCGCCGTCCATCTCGGCGGCTTCCATCTGTTCACTGTCCAGAGACTGCACGGCGGTCAGCAGGATAAGCGTGGCAAAGGGCAGCCATTGCCAGGAGACAATCATGATGATCGATTGCAGCGAGGCCTGGCTCAACCATTCGACCGGCGTCGCCCCGAAGAATTTCCACAGATGCGCAAACAACCCGTTCACCGGATCCATGAAGATGTTCTTCCAGACCAGAGCCGAAACCGTGGGCATGACGAAAAAGGGCGCGATGACCAGAATGCGGACAATGCCTTGTCCCCACATCGGCTGATCAAGCAGCAGTGCCAGCATGATGCCAAAGACAATGGTGATCGCCAGGACACCACCAACGATGATCAGGGTGACCTGAATGCTGGGCCAGAACGAGCTGGAGCTGACGAACCTGATATAGTTGTCCAAGCCGGCCCAGCCCTGATCGCCGCCGCGCATGGGCAGGTAGACGCGGAACGAAAACCACAGCGTCATGATCAGCGGCACCAGCATCCAGCCAAGTAGCAGGATCACGGCGGGCGCCATCATCAGTCGGGCTGCGGAACGGGATTGCTGCGTGGCCATGACGTGTCTCCACAATGAGCAGCTATAGGCTGCGGGCAGCTACACGCTGCCAGGAACTGATGTCATTTGGGAATATGAAATAAGCCGGAGGACGACCGCTTAAACCGCCCTCCGGCCCGGGAGGATGCCTCAGTAACCTGCGGCTTCCATAGCGTCGGTGGTCAGCGCCTGGGCTTTGGCCAGAGCTTCCTCAACCGTCTGTTGTCCTGCGTAGACCGCCGAGAATTCCTGGCTGACTTCGGTCGCGATGCCGGCAAATTCAGGAATTGCCGCGAACTGGACCCCGACATAGGGCACCGGGTCGACAGTCGGGTTGTTCGGATCAGCCGACAGGATCGATTCCAGTGTCATCTTGGCAAATGGAACAGCCTGGTAGTCCGGGTTTTCGTAAAGCGAGGTGCGTGCACCTGGAGGTACGTTGGCCCAGCCTTCCTTTTCAGCAACCAGTTCGATGTAGCTGGTGCCGGTTGCCCATTCGATGAACTGCTTGGCAGCAGCTTCCTTCTCGGTGCCGGCAGGAATTGCCAGTGCCCAGGCCCAGAGCCAGTTTGACCGCTTGCCCAGGCCATTATCGGGAGCCAGAGCGAAGCCGACCTTGTCAGCCACGGTCGAGTCGTCTGGATTGGTCACGAAAGAGGCCGCCACTGTGGCGTCGATCCACATGCCGCACTTGCCCTGCTGGAACAGCGACAGGTTTTCGTTGAAGCCGTTGGTCGCGTAGCCGGGAGGCCCCGCTTCGTTCATCAGGTCGACATAGAAGTTGAGCGTATCGGCCCACTGCTGCGTGTCGAACTGAGGCTTCCAGTTCTCGTCGAACCAGCGCGCGCCGAAGGAGTTCGACATTGCGGTGATGAAAGCGCCGCCTTCACCCCAACCGGCCTTGCCACGCAGGCAAATGCCGTTGATCTCGTTGTCGCGATCGGTCATCGCAACCGCAGCTTCCTTGATGAAGTCCCAGGTCGGGGCGTCGGGCATGGTGAGCCCTGCTTTTTCCATCAGATCGGTGCGGTACATGATCATCGAGGATTCACCGTAAAACGGTGCGGCGTAAAGTGTGCCGTCGTGAGACAGGCCGTTTGCCATTGCCGGCAGCAGATCGTCGGCATTGTACTCGTCCGACAGGTCGTCGAGCGGCACCAGCCAACCATTCTTGGCCCAGATCGGCGTTTCGTACATGCCGATGGTCATGAGGTCGAATGCACCACCCTTGGTCGAGATGTCGGTGGTGACGCGCTGACGCAGGACGTTTTCCTCCAGCGTGACCCATTCAATGGTGTGTCCGGTTTTTTCAGTGAAGTCTTCGGTCAGACCCTGCATGCGGATCATGTCGCCATTGTTGACGGTGGCGATGGTAAGTTCTTCCGACGTTGCAGCCGAGGTCACCGACAATGCGGTGATCAGGCCGAGTGCGGTTGATGAAAATCTCCGAGAAAGTGTCATGTTGGCTCCTCCCATTCTTAACACGCGTAAAATATTAGTGTGTAGCAGGGGGAAGAGTCAATGGGAGCTTTAGGAAAACATTATGAGATTGCAAAGGCACGGCGTGAGAGCGTGAGATTTCAGTGGTTTAGGCGGAATCACGCAGGCGCAGTTCGGCGTCAAAGGTAAGCGTGACAGCATTTTTGGTGCGGTCTCCACGTCGGATATGCCTGAGCAATTGTCGGGTTGCGGCCTCGGCTATTGCCTGCGTGTTCTGTGTCACGGTGGTCAAGCTGGGGAAGACAAATGAGCTCAGCGGATAATCATCATGCCCGGCCACGCGGAAACGGGAGGGGCCATTGCTTGAGGCTCCAAACAGGCTGTGCCGGTTTGCAGCCCGGATGACGCCGATCGCCAGGCGGTCATTGGCGCATAGTATCGTCTGGTCAAGGAGGTTGCCGTGACTGAAATGTGCATCCATCAATCTGTAGGCGTATTCCTCGAGTTCGAGAATTTCTCCGGTTTTGGATGGCGGGATAATCATCGGCTCATGGCCAAGTTCCAGCATCCTGCTGGTATAGGCCTGTTGCCGTTCCAGATTGTTTGAATTCAGATTCGGCATTCCCAGGAACGCCGGAGGTTCTCCCGAACGGCAGAGGTAATCTACTATGAGCAAGATGCTCTGTTGATTGTTGGTGCCGATGAAGTCGACATCCTGGAAGTGTTTTTGCAGGCGCGAGTCTATGAACACCATGGGGCGTTCCTGCTTGAGCTGCGACAGAGCCTCAATTGAGCTTGCTTCGCCGATGGGCGCTATGATGACGCCGTCGGTGCCCATCGCCATCATGTTCCGGGCGGCTTGCGCTTCCAGCGCCGGGTCATTGCGTGAGTTCTGTGTGATCACCCTGTAATCAGCGGCAAGCGCCGAGGTTTCGATTGCTTCAATCAGACCAGAGAAAAACAGGTCGTTGAGGTGGGGGACGATGACGCCGATCAAGCCGCTGGATTTACGGTTCATCTTGGTGGCGAAGAAGTTCGGCACATAGTCAACCGTTTGCAGCGCTTTTTCAATTCGGGCGCGGGTTGATGTCCGGACCGAAGTCGGGTCCTGAAAAAAGCGTGACAGCGTTGGCCTTGAAATTCCTATTTCGGACGACAGTTTTTCCATTGTCCGTATTTTTGGTTTTTGCATTTGCGGATTCAGTGCGATTTCGAGGTCTGTCTTGCGGGTTTTTCTTTTCTTGAGGTACGTATTGTAAATTTTTCGCCGAAAAAATCCAGCTGAAATTTTGACATGCGTAAAAATTTAGCTTATACCGCGACAACAAATATTTTGAGTAAGGTGACCGGTGATGTCAGCAGCAACGATTATTTCGGTGGGTGAACTCCAAGTGGAGTTTGTGTCTCACGCAAAAGGGTGCGCGTTGAGCGAGCTGACGGCATTTTCGGGGCCTTATCCCGGCGGTGCGGCGGCGATACTGCTTGATCAGGCTGCGCGGATTGGCGCACGCACTAAAGTCTTTGGCGGCATCGGTGAAGACGGTTTTGGCTGTGCACTGGTCGAGCGGCTGGCGCAGAGCGGGGTCGACACCAGCGGTATCGCACTTCACAGCGACAAAGCTACTGGCGTAGCCTTTGTCTCCGAATTTGACGATGGAAGCCGCAGTCGAATTTCTCATGTCAACAACACTGCGGCCGAGTGGGCAGGCAAAGTTGTGCCAGCGCTTCCATCAACTGGATTGCTGCTGCATGTATCGAGCGCATCGCTTATCAATGCGCGGCTGCGCGCGCTCATCCTGACAGTGTGTGACGAAGTTCTGGCTCGTGGCGGGCGGATCAGCTGCGATCTCGACGTAGGGCCTGAGCTGATGGCTGCACCGAAGGCCATAGAGGCGCTGCACAGGGTCATGGCTTCAAGCTCAATCCTCTTCTGCGGTTCCTGTGATCTGGCTTTGCTTTATCCCGGCAAGTCTGAAGAAGATGCAGTTGCGTCGCTTCGCTCCGCCGGAGCCGATATTATCGCTCACAAACGTGGAGCGGATGGCGCAGTGGTTTTGCATGGTGATGCGCGCTACGATTTTACCGGTCATGATGTCGAGGAAGTTGACCCGTCCGGCGCGGGGGACGCCTTCTGCGGAACGTTCCTGGCGATGTTCACTCAAGGCCATTCGGTTGAGATCGCGGGGCGCTACGCCAATGCCGCAGGTGCGTTGGCGGTTGGCAAACGTGGGCCGATGGAAGGAAATTCCTCGCCACATGAACTCGACACTTTGCTCTCAGGCCAGCAGCCAGAGCGGATGAGGGCGTAGTGATGCGTGGCTTTAGAGACTGTACCGATCCAAGCTGACCAGATCGTGCCCATACTGGCTGATTGCTGGCCTTGCCCCAATCTTCGTTGGTGAGTGCTTGAGGCTTGAGCGGATCTGCAATACCGGCCTCTCGATGCTGATTGTCGAACAGGATGACCGCTCGAACCGGTTCCGACGGGCACGGCACTTCTGGTCTTTGCCGGTTATGGCTCAGGATCAGGATGTTAAAACTGTTGAAGCTCTAATGAGGAGTTCGGGTTCCAGAACTGTCCGGCTTGTCGTGGTTTCATCAGTCGTATCCGAGAGAAGATCAATGATCCGTTGTGCCGACAACATGCCGATCTGGTAGCAGTGCGGATCAACACTTGTGATTGGCGGGACACAGATATCGGATATCTCGTAGGCGCCGAAACCCGCAATCGCCATCTTGCCGGGCACATCGATCCCCAGCCGCTGGCATTCGGTCAGGGCACCAAATGCAGCCAGATCGGAAACGCAGACCACGGCCTCGGTATCGGGCCATTTCTGCATCAGGCGGGACAGCGCATCAGCACCCTCCCGCATGGAAATCGGGGGCGGACCGGCTTCAGTCAGGCGGGTTGCATCCAGACCTAGCTGTTCCATCGTCCGGGTAAAGCCACGACGACGATCGAAGCCTCTGGTGTCGCGGCTGGTGTCGCCGCCGAGAAAGGCGATCTTGGTGCGTCCGGTGGAGACCAGATGCTGGACGATCATGGCCGAGGCTTCGGCATTGGAAAATCCAACTACGGAATCGATCGGGTTGTTGGGAATGTCCCAGGTTTCAATCACCGGGATGCCGGCGTTTTCCAGCATGGCACGGCATTTATCAGTGTGCTTGCCGCCGGTCACGACAATTGCCTCGGGGCGGCGTGTCAGCAATTGGCGGACGAGCCGCTCTTCCTCTTCCAGATTGTAACTGGTGTAGCCGAGCAGCACCTGTAATCCGTTATTCTGCAGCCCTTCTGTCAGTCCCCTGATGGTGTCGGCAAAGTTGGCGTTGTTGACCGAAGGAATCGTGACGGCGACGAAACCGGTTTTTCTGGACGAAAGCCCGGATGCCATGCTGTCCATGACGTAGCCGAGCCGTTCCGCGGCAGCCAGGATGGCCTTGCGAGTCTCTTCATTGACATAGGCATCGGACTTGAAGGCGCGCGAGACGGTCATCGGGGAGACGCCCGCTTCGCGGGCGACATCGGCCATGGTGGGCGCTTTTCTGGATGATTTCATACGTCTACGCCCCCCGGCGACATGTCCGCGCATGAGAAAGATTCGGCATGGCCCGAAGGATCTCCCGCATCCTCAAACGCCCCCGCTTCCGCCAGAGAATCGTAGCAACAAGTGGTATCGATAACAACAAGCCTTCGTCGCGCCATGCCCGCTCCATCATCGTCCTAAACCGGGAATGAATTCGCCAGGGTGACATGATGGTGGATACGGCCGTCGAAACATTCGGCGACGATTTCGCCAGTGACTTCGCGGGATTGAGCCCGGGCAGGGCTCTGCAGCGCCTGGTCCATCGCCGCCCGGTCCGGGTAGCTGATGGCAAGGATCAGTGGAAATTCCGGCGCGCCCTCATCGCGTTCTTCGCCGAACATGACACGCACTTCCTGCGCGCCTGCGAATTGCTGCCACAGCGGAACCAGACGGTCCAGCACCGCTGAGCGGAAGGTTTTTGTCATGCCGGGTTTCACCGACCCTTCAAACAGGGCGTAGCGGGTAATCATTTGAACTGTTCCTTATCGGGGCCTTTGAAATATTCCATCACCGCGGCCTGGTCCTCGCCGCCGATGCCGGCAGCCGTCAGCATGCGGTGAATTTCGGCACAGAGTGCCGTCATCGGCATGGAGGTGTGGCTGGTGCGTGCGAGATCGAGCGCGCCGTTGAGATCCTTGACCATGTTGTCGATCCGGCCGGTGCGGCGGTAATCCTTGCTGACAAAGCGCGGCATGTATTCCTGCAGAATGGCGCTGTCGGCACGTCCGCCGTTGAGCGCTTGCGGGATCTTTGCAGCGTCAACGCCGGCATCAAGTGCCAGTTGGGTGGCTTCAGCGACGGCGAGGAAGCCAAGCCCGCACAGCACCTGGTTGATCAGCTTGGTGGTCTGGCCGGCACCGCTTGGGCCCATATGGGTGTAATTGCTGGCGACATGGCGCAGCACGGTGTGGGCCTGTTCGACATCCGCGGCCTCGCCGCCTGCCATAAGGGTCAGCTCGCCGATCAGCGCTTTCGGTGCGCCACCCGATAAGGGGGAATCGACCCAGCGCAGGCCTTTTTCTGCGGCATCCGCGCTCAGTTGCCGCGTTGCCACCGGATCAATCGATGACATGTCGATGATGATCGTGCCGGGTTTCGCACCCTCGGCAACGCCTGCTTCTCCGAAGACGGCCCGGCGGACGATCTCGGGCGAATTGAGGCTAGTGATGACATACTCGGATTGGGCCGCGGCTTCAGCGGCGGAACTTGCGGCAACGGCACCCCTGGCCACCAGTTCCGCGACCTTTTCGGCGTCGAGGTCGAAAACGGCGAGCCGATTGCCTGTTTCCAGCAGGCGCGTTCCAATTGCGCCACCCATGGCGCCGGCTCCGATCAGGGCTACTTTCTCTGTCACGGTGTTTTTCCTTCCAGATGGCGGGTCGCCTGCGCGATGATGGCTTCAAGCGGCTGGTCTATATCGATGGATACCGAATCCTCGTCAGCTGCCAGCGGCTCAAGTGCGGCAAACTGGCTGTCGAGCAGGGCTGGCGGCATGAAGTGGTCCTTGCGGGCCTGCATGCGCCGGGCAATGATCTCGCGGGAGCCGCTGAGGTGGATGAACGAGACCATGGCGCCGGCATGGTGGCGGATCATGTCACGGTAGCCGCGTTTGAGCGCGGAACAGCCGATGATAAGCGGCGCCGGGCTGTTTGCGAATTCGCGACCTATCAGCTCGAGCCAGGGCCAGCGGTCTTCATCGGTCAGCGGATTGCCTGCGGACATCTTGTCGACATTGGCCTTCGGGTGCAGGGCGTCACCGTCAATGAAGCGGATACCGGTGCTCTGCCACAGGCCTTCGCCGACGCTGGTCTTGCCGCATCCTGAAACGCCCATGACAATTGCGTAGCGGGTCATCTCAGAGCGAAGCGGTGATGCCGCCGTCGACATAAAGCGTGTGGCCATTGACGAAGGAGCCGGCATCCGACGACAGGAAGATGCAGGCGCCGACGAGCTCCTCGACGTTGCCCCAGCGGCCGGCGGGCGTGCGTTTTTCAAGCCAGGCGCTGAACTCGGCATCGGCCACCAGAGCGGCATTGAGTGGAGTGTCGAAATAACCGGGCGCGATGGCGTTGCACTGAAGCCCATGTCTGGCCCAGTCGGTGGCCATGCCCTTGGTCAGATTGCCGACCGCGCCCTTGGTTGCGGTGTAGGGCGCGATCGAGGGTCGGGCCAGCGCGGTTTGCACCGAAGCGATGTTGATGATCTTGCCGCGCTTGCGCTCGATCATGTGGCGCGCCACGGCCTGGCCGACATTGAATACCGAGCTGATATTGGTGCGCAGAAGCGTCTCGAAGGCGTCGGCAGGAAAATCCTCAAGCGGCGCGCGATGCTGCATGCCTGCGTTGTTGACGCAGATATCTATCGCGCCTTCTGACGCCTCAAATTCGTCGATTGCTGCACGGGCTGCGGCATGGTCGGTGACATCAAAGGCAAGCTGATGAATGGTCGCGCCAGTGTCGGCCAGACGCGCGGCTGCATCAGCCAGCTTGGCCTTATCGCGTCCATTCAACACCAGATTTGCCCCGGCCTTCGCAAGGCCTGCAGCAAGCGCGTAGCCGATCCCCTGTGAAGATCCGGTAATGAGCGCGGTGCGCCCGCTCAGGTCAAACAGGCTGAGATCTGCCATCAGAAATTCCTCGCTAAATTGGTGTCGACATTGCAACATCAGGTCTATATGTTATCGATAACACAGTCAAGATTGATTACGGAGTTTGTAATGCCCGCTTCCACCTCTGCCGTCGAGATATTGCAGATTGGCCCCTATCCCGAATGGGATCAGCAGCCCCTCGACGCGGTCTTCACCATGCACCGATATTTTGAAGCAGACGACAAGAAAGCACTTCTTGCCGCCGTCGGTTCAAACGTGCGCGGCATCGCCACGCGGGGCGAACTGGGCGCCGACCGGGCCCTGATCGAAGCATTGCCGAAGCTGGAAGTGATCAGTGTCTATGGTGTTGGCTATGATGCTGTTGATCTGGCTGCCTGCCGTGAGCGCGGCATCCGGGTGACCAACACGCCGGATGTCCTGACCAAGGATGTTGCAGATCTGGGTGTGGCAATGATGATGGTGCAGTCGCGCGGCATGATTGGTGCAGAGAAATGGGTTCGGGACGGTTCCTGGGCTGCCAAGGGTCTTTACCCGTTGAAGAACCGGGTGTTTGGGCGGAAGGCCGGCGTTCTGGGTCTCGGGCGGATCGGGTTTGAGGTGGCGAAACGTCTTGCCGGCTTTGACATGGATATCGCTTATTCCGATGTATCGGCGAAGGATTATGCGCCGGACTGGACCTTCATCGAGAGCCCGGTCGAGCTTGCGCAACATGCCGACTTCCTGTTCGTGACCCTCGCCGCGTCGACACAAACCCGGCATATCGTTGGCCGTGAGGTGATCGAGGCTGTCGGACCCGAGGGCATGATCATCAATATCTCGCGCGCGGCCAATATCGACGAAGAGGCGCTTCTCGATGCGCTGGAGCAGGGACGCTTGGGCTCTGCCGCACTTGATGTTTTCGAGGGAGAGCCGAAGCTCAATCCACGTTTTCTGGAGCTGGACAATGTGCTGCTGCAGCCGCACCATGCCTCGGGAACATTCGAGACCCGCAAGGCGATGGGAAAGCTGGTTCGAGACAATCTGATCGCGCACTTCTCCGGCGCTGATCTTCTGACCCCTGTTCTGTGAGGATGTGCCATGCGCGCGATTATCATTCATGAAGCCAAGGATTTGCGCCTGGAAGACTATCCGGTCGAGATGCCGGGGCCGGGCGAAGTCGCCATCAAGCTTGCCAGCGGCGGCATTTGCGGCTCGGATCTGCACTATTATAACCACGGCGGATTTGGCGCGGTCCGTCTGAAGCAGCCGATGGTTCTGGGGCATGAAGTTTCGGGTCATGTCACGGCTTTGGGCGAAGGTGTCTCGAGCCTCGCTGTTGGTGACCTGGTCGCGGTTTCGCCGTCGCGTCCATGTGGACACTGCAGCTATTGCGGCCAGGGGCTGCGCAATCACTGTGAAAACATGCGGTTTTATGGCTCAGCAATGCCTTTCCCGCATATCCAGGGTGCGTTTCGCGAGCAGCTGGTGGCGTTGGAAAGCCAGTGCGTCAGGGCCGATGGATTGACGTCCGGTCAGGCGGCCATGGCCGAGCCGCTGTCAGTCTGCCTGCATGCAACGCGGCGGGCCGGCGATTTGCTGGGCAAACGGGTTCTGATCACCGGTTCAGGGCCGATCGGCACGTTGTGCGTGCTTGCAGCGCGGGCTGCCGGAGCGGTGGAGATCGTCGTCACCGATTTGTCGGATGCGGCGCTGAGCTATGCCAACAAGGTCGGGGCAGACCGTGTGATCAATACCGGCACGGACCCAGACGCGCTAAACGCCTATGCGGCGGGCAAGGGCAGTTTCGATGTTCTCTATGAATGCTCGGGCGCCGCGCCGGCGCTGGCCGGTGCAATTCCGGCGATGCGTCCTAGATCCGTAATCATGCAGCTCGGTCTGGGCGGCGACATGACGCTGCCCATACAGGCGATGACGGCCAAGGAAATCGATCTGCGCGGTTCCTTCCGCTTCCACGAGGAATTTGCCATGGCGGTCAGGCTGATGCAGGCGGGGCGGATCGATGTCGAACCGCTGATCTCGCACACGATGCCGATTGATGACGCGGTGGGGGCTTTCGAACTGGCCGGCGACCGGTCGCAGGCGATGAAGGTTCAGCTCAGTTTTCAGTAAGCCGGCACGGCTGAACTAACCGCCAAGCCTGGTCCCCCCGTTCAATGCATTGCTGGGAAGAGCTTGGGACCAAACATCCCCCGGAAATGTAAAAAGCCCGATCTGCAACAGATCGGGCTTTTCTGTGCGGCGGTTATCTGCTCCGCCGGTGTCTGATCGGATCAGTTGGCAGAAGCCGCCTCGATCGCCTTGATCAGGGTGTCGCCATTGTCGGCGATGAAAGCCTCCCAGACCGGCTTGACCTTTGCCTGGAATGCGGCGCCGTCGACGTCGCGGTTGACTTCCATGCCTTCAGCTTCGAGTGCTGCGATCATTTCGTCTTCCTTGGCGATCGAGAGTTCGCGCTGCATGTCGACTGCTTCCGATGCGACTTCGAGCACGATCTTCTGCTGCTCCTCTGTCAGGCCGTTGAACTTGTTGAGGTTCATCGCGACCGCCAGTGGAGAGTAGGAGTGGTTGGTCAGGCTGAGATATTTCTGCACTTCATAGAACTTGAAGGACAGGGTCACGCCGATCGGGTGGTCCTGGCTGTCAACAACGCCGGTTTCCAGCGCGGTGTAGAGCTCGGCGACCGGGATCTGCTGCGGGTTGGCGCCGAGTGCGGCAAACATGTCGTTGAGCGCCTTCGAGTTGTTCACGCGCATCTGCAGACCCTCGACATCCGCCGGTGTCTTGATCGGGCCTTTGTTGTTGGTCATGTTGCGGTAGCCGTTTTCCGGAAAGCCAAGTCCTTTCAGGCCATGCTGTTCAAACTGGCCGAGAACCGACTGACCAACTTCACCATCGAGAACCTTGTAGGCTGTCTCGCGGGTCGGGAACATGAAGGGCAGGGTGAAAGCGGCGGATTCAGGCATCAGGCCGGAAAAGTTGTTCAGGCCGACCATGGTGACGTCGATGATGCCGGAGCGAGTGCCGTCGATCATGGCGGCATCGTTGCCCAGCTGGCCCTGCGGGAAGATCTGCACCTTCACTTCGCCGCCGGTGCGTTCTGCAACCTGTTCCTGGAAGAATGTAGCGAGATCCTGCTGCAGATCGGTTTCCGGCGCTGCGTGGGCAAATTTGAGGGTGGTTTCAGCCAGCGAGGCGGTGGTTGCCGTCAAGGCCAAAACGGAGCCGATAAGGGCTGCTTTGAGTGTCTGTTTCATGTTTAGTCTCCTCCGAGTTTATCCGATGAAAAACTTCATCGGCATGATGATGATGTCCGGGAACACAACGAAGAGAACCAGGAGCACCAGGTAAGCGAGAATGAACGGCCAGCTGCCGCGAACAGCCGCGGACATCGGCACGCGGCCGACGCCGCAGACAACGTTCAGAACGGTGCCGACCGGCGGGGTGATCAGGCCAATCGAGCAGTTGATGACGAACATGAGACCGAAATAGACCGGATCAATGCCTGCGAGCTTGATGACAGGCATCAAGAGCGGAACGAGGATCAGGATGGTCGGTGACAGATCCATCACCATTCCAACCAGCAGAACGAGGATCATGATGGCGGCCATCAGCAGGCGTGGGTTCTCCACCAGCGGTCCGAGCAGCGTTGCAAGCTGCTGCGGCAATTGCGCAACTGTGATCAGCCAGGCGGCGACCATGGCGCAACCGACGAGGAACATCACCATTGCAGTCGCGCGGCCTGCATTGACCAGGATTTCAAACAGCAGTTTGAGCGTCATCTCGCGGTAGATGAAGGTGGTCACAAACAACGCGTAGACAGCGGCAACGACTGCGGCCTCGGTCGGGGTGAAGATCCCGAAGCGGATGCCGCCGATGATGATGATTGGCAGGAACAGCGCCCAGATGCCGTCGCGAAACGCGGCGATGCGCTCCTGCCTGTCGGCCTTCGGGAACGCTTCCACATTCTCCGACCGCATCAGGTAGCCCCAGACGAGCATCAGGGTCGTGCCCATGATCAGGCCAGGAACGACACCGCCCAGAAACAGATTCTTGATCGAGATGTTGCCTGCAACGCCCACCAGGATG
>JGI24723J26617_10000560_pt1 | contig 36199 bp, 34 predicted proteins | sample Cruoilmetagenom6_FD_26617 | JGI IMG/M metagenome (IMG submission 26617) | reverse complement strand
CCTCGGTATCGAGTACTACAAGTACATCGCCTAGACCGTGCAGTAGCTCGCCAGCTGCTTCGCATAGTTCCTGTTCAACGCCCGCCACTCCTGCTTGAACCAGGGCGTAAAGCTGTCCGGCTGCCTGGCAAACTCAAGGGCCAGTTCATTGGCCGAGACGTATCGAACAGCGGATATTTCACTGTCGTTCGGCTGAATTCCCTCACCGGCCCTGCCCAGGAAGACGTGGCAGAGCTCTTTCTCGGAACCAGCGTCACCAAAATCCGCGTCGTAGCAAAACTGGTAGACGAACTCGAGCTCGGCATCGACGTTTAGCTCGTCGAGCAATCGCCGTGATGTCGCGACCGCGAGTGATTCACCGCGCCGTGGATGACTGCAACAACTGTTCGACCAGTAGCCGCCCCACAGCCGCTTCGATGGTGCGCGTTGTTGCAGCAGCAACTCACCGGCGTCATTGAACAGAAACAGGGAGAAAGCCCGGTGCAGGACGCCACCACCGTCGTGCGCCTCGGCCTTGGATGCGTAGCCGACTTCGTTATCATCCCGATCCACGAGAATAAGCTCTTCGTTCTCGGATGAGACGATTCTGTGTTGGTCGTTCACGCCGATTCACCTGCAGCAAATACCAACGTACTGTAGCCCGCCTGGCGCAGCGCGTCCTGCACTTCCTCGATGCCGTTCGGGCACAGCGCGACGATCGATCCGCCACCTCCCGCGCCGGTCAGCTTGGCACCCACCGCACCACCTTGCCGGGCCAGCACCACCATGCGTTCGAGGTTTGGCGTCGACACGCCAATGGCATTGAGGAGGCCGTGGCAGACGTTCATCGCGGCACCCAGTTGCACCCAGTCACCGGCTCGCAGCTGGTCGACACCCTGTCGACTCAAACTGTCCATGTGATCGAAGATCGTGTCGAATTGTTTAGGTGCCTGCTCCCAACGGGCGCGAACGCCCGCGACCATTTCGCTCGTCCTCCCGGTTTCTTCCCCCCAGGCAATGAGCAGCGGCGGCAACGCCACGTCATCAAGCGTATCGATTTGCATGCCACCGTCCCGGCTAAACAACATCGGCCGTGCGTACGTCGACAGCGTATTGTCGATACCCGATGGCGTGCCGTGCGCGAGCTTCTCGCTCTCGAACGCGATCGCGTTGATACGTTCGTCGTCGAGCCCCAGACCCAGGTGCGCATCAAACGCCCGGGCCATTGCTACCGCGATCGCGGCAGATGAACCCAGGCCCTTGCCAAAGGGCAAGCGTGAATTCACGTCGATACGGACATTCGTATCCTCGACACCGATCTCTCGCAGTAGACAGGCAATGAATTCATCGGCAGGTCGTGCGACAAGGAGTCCGCGGGAATAATCGACACGCTGACGGCGTCAGGAACAGGCACTGCCAGCGCCTGGCGCCCGTACACAACGCCGTGTTCGCCCAACAGGATGACTTTCCCTGCCGCTGACGCGCTCGGTGATACTGTTTTGTCGGGCTGTAACGCGTCCAGAATCTCACGCGCCTTCCAGTCCTTGACTTCCCCGCTCTCGATCAGTCGCGCCACCACCGTCTCGAACAGTTCGTCCGGTGTACCTGCCGCGGCGGCAACACCGCGTGCGTGTAACTTCATATGGCCGGCCTGGATGCCGCTGGTAGCGAGCGCTCGAAGCGCCGCGAAATTCTGTGCCAACCCAACCGCTGCCATGAGTTCTGCGAGTTCGCACGCGTTGTTCGCGCCGGTCAGCGCCAATCCCAGGCGCGCAGCAGGATTGTTCGCCAACGTGCCGCCGACGGTNCCCACCTTCAGCGGCAGCTTGATCTCGCCANAAAGATCNCCATTCCCAGCAACACTCCAGCGCGTCAGTGCCTGGTACCTGCCGGCAGCAGCAGCATACGCATGGGCGCCGGCTTCGATGGCCCGCCAATCGTTGCCGGTCGCTATCGCCAGTGCATCGATACCATTCATAACGCCCTTGTTGTGNGTGGTAGCCCGGTAAGGGTCAACGCACGCGATGTCATTGGCGGCGACTATCGAATCGCGCANATTGTCGGGCAGCGAGTACCGCACGCGTGCGGTAAATAGCGAACGGTCGGCAAGGTTTGACAGAATACGAAGCGCAACCTGCCCTTCGCACACGTCCGCAATATCAGGTGCCACGGCCTCGCAAATCGAATTGACAAGATTGGCACCCATGGCATCGCAGGTATCGACGAGCAGATGCACTGCGATCAGCGGTTTGCCGTCTGGCAGCTCAAAGAGACGAACTTCTATGTCACGCACGCCGCCGCCGCGCTCTGACAGTCGCGGGTGCACCGCGTTTGCGGCGTCAAGCAAACCGGGCTTCGCTTGCCCGAGCGCCGCGATAGCGTGATCAGTATCGCTCACATTGACCAGGTGCACCTGGCCGATAAGCATCGAGCTGTCGCTTTCTACTTCGAAACCGCCCGCCGTTCGCGCCATCGCCGCCGCATTGCTGAGCCCCGCCACAATCGATGGCTCTTCGACGACCAGCGGCACAATATGTTCACGGCCATTTACGACGAAGTTCGGGGCAATCGCGAACGGCAGGCCAAACACACCGACAACATTTTCTATCATGTGATCAGCGGCAGCGGTTGCCAGAACATGATGGCCATCGCGCAGTCGTGTCGCGTCGGCTGCCGACAACCAGCCCGACTCCTCGAGCTGTTCAATGCGCTCGGGAATGCTCAGCCGGTAGAAACCAGTAATTCGAGAGTCCCTCATACTGGCTCCAGGCGCACGCCGTCCGGGTCGAGTTCGCAGGGCACGACGCCACTAAGACGATCGGTATGGGATTCAACAAATGTATCGAGCTCTGCCGCATTGCGGCCGAAGAGAATGCCGATATCCCCACCACCGGCGCCGGCTGGTTTGTAGACCAGGTTGTTCACTGTCGCTGCGTCCGTCAGTTCATCGTGACCAGCATCAAATATGCCCAGGTCATGGTCAACACTGAATTGCCGAAGCGCGCCCGTGTAGGCCATGTACCCGGAGAGTATGTCGTCCACATCGCCGCCGCGCCACGTGTCGGCCATTTGCTGCGCGACCAGCCCCAACGCCGATCGCGACGGGTGCACCCCCTGCTGCGCCAGTTTCGAGAGCTTCGCACCGGTGTTCGCCGGTAACCCTGTCCAGAGGACACGCATGAGCAAGCCGTCCGGCCAGGATAGTGTGCGCACGCGTCGCGTCGCCATCTCATACTCGACAAGCCCGCCAAACACAGCGGCCGCAACGTCGACACCGCTGCCAGCGCCACCCTGCAGAGACCGGTGTGCGTCCAGCGCCGCGGTGTGTACATCAACGGAGTTCTTCCTCGCCGCAGCCAGGGCAACCGTGAGTGCCGCACTGGAACCAATGCCGATCTTCTGGCCGTCGACTGAGAAAGCCCGGGTATCGAGTTTGATATTGCTGGCGGGCCGAGTGGTCCCATACACGGCGTCGACGACGTCGAATGAAGCCTCACCAGAAAATCCCGGCGTCGCAAGATGACAATCGCCATCAGGGCTGTCAGACACGCTGGCAACCGCGCGGTGGTTTACCGCCATGCAAATGGCAGGCGCGCCGAAGAGCACCGCATACTCGCCTGACAGCACGATCTTGCCCGGCGCACTCGCAACGATCATGCAGCACCCTCCAGCCGCGCGCCTTTGCCGAGCCCTGTCGTCATGATGTCCGTAACGCCCTCAGTGGCACGCAGAGCCCCTTCGACATCCCCGATGTGTTCCGGCAGGCAGACCGCCTTCACCTGGGGGCCAGCGTCGATTGTGAAAAACACGCCAATTCCCTGGCCCTGTAGTTCCCGCACTGTCTGCAGGCAACGCATCGTCGCAGCATTCCAGTACACCATTGGTGGACGCGATGCCCACATGACCGAATGCATCTTCAGACAGTTGTGTTCGGCAATCGCCGCGAGTTTCTCGATATCGCGATTCGCGATTGCCGCGCGCGCAGTGTCGAGATCGAGTTCCTGTTGTTCGACCCAGTTCGAATAAAACGGCGAGGTTCGCCGGCTGATCTCCATGGCCTCGGTGGAACCCACGGCTTTAGGCCCCTTTTCTGTGATCGCAACAACGACCTCGAGCGGCCAGTTATCTGCTTCATTGATAGTCCGACAGTGGATATCGTCGTCGAGGTTGTGCAGCTCTACGAAGCCGCCAAAGAGCGAACGGGCGGCCGAGCCCGATGCCCGCCCGGCAAGGCTTGCCAGCGCGTCGGTCCCGAGCGACTTGCCTGCCGCCTTCGCTGCAGCGACGGTGACCGCCGCGAATGCAGAGGCCGAGGATGCGAGTCCCGCTGCGATCGGGAAGTTGCAGGTGCTTGCGATTCTGGCACAGGGTCGACCTTCCCCGGCCACCCGGTCGAGGCAGGCCGCCAGCCGCGGCAGCATGTTCTCATCGGGCAGGTCATTGACGACCAGGGTATCCGAAGAAAGAGACTCATCGAACTCGACCTGCATGCGCGTGAATAGCTCACGAAGAGTGATCGAAATCGAACCCACCGCCGGCAGGTTGCGCTCCACGTCGCGCTTGCCCCAGTACTTGATGAGCGCAATATTCGGCTGTGCAATAGCCGTTCCCTGCATGCCTTGACAGTCCTTCTTGTGTCCGCAAAGGACGCGAATTATAGCCCAGTGAGGCCCGCGCACAGGGACTCGTTTCGGTGTAGGCTACATGGCCCGACAAAGCAGGAACGAGCACGTTGCCCCACCAGTTCAAAGACCGCATCGCCGAATACCAACAACGAGTGGATAGGCGGCTGCACGAGGCGCTTCCGTCGGCAACACTCGCTCCTGAACGCCTGCACGACGCGATGCGCTATGCCGTTTTCAACGGCGGCAAGCGAATCCGGCCGTTGCTGGTCTATGCGACCGGCGAGTGCCTTGGCGTCGACCGGGCACTCCTCGATGGGCCAGCCGCGGCCATCGAACTGATCCATGCGTTCTCACTGGTGCACGACGACCTGCCGGCGATGGATGACGATGAGCTCCGCCGGGGCAAACCAACAGTCCACATCCAGTACGATGAAGCGACAGCTATTCTTGCTGCCGACGCGCTGCAGCCGCTCGCATTTTCGGTGCTGGCCCGCATCGAGCACACGTCGCCCATCGCAAGGAATGCACTTGTCCGGCTCCTTGCCGACGCTTGCGGGTCGATCGGCATGACTGGCGGTCAGTCCATCGACCTGGCGGCTGAAGGCAAGACACTGAGCGCCGCTGAACTGGAACACATGTATGCGCTCAAGACTGGCGCTTTGATTCATGCCGCAATTGTATCCGCATGCCTGCTACGAGAAGACCTCGACGCGGCGAGCAGCGCCGCACTCGACCGCTTCGGAAAAGACATCGGTGTNGCGTTCCAGATCAAGGACGATATCCTTGACGTTGAAGGTGAGACGCATGTCATCGGCAAGCCATCAGGGTCTGATGAAAAACTTGGTAAAGCGACTTATCCTTCACTGTTTGGCATCGACGCATCGCGCCAGCGCTGCGACGAACTGCTGCAGAGCGCCATGACGAACCTGGCGTCGATCGGCGATACGACAGCCCAGCTCGAGTGGCTGGCACGGTACATCGTCGAACGCGGGCAGTAGATCTTGACGCCGTCGGCGCGCAGCATCCTGCATGTTGATATGGACGCGTTCTATGCGTCAGTCGAGCAACGCGACAATCCCGAGTTGCGCAACAAACCGCTCGTGGTCGGCGGAACGACTAATCGAGGCGTAGTCGCCGCAGCCAGTTACGAAGCCCGCAAGTTCGGCATTCGGTCTGCGATGCCGATGCGCGAAGCCTACAGGCGCTGTCCTGGCCTGCTGCGTGTGCAACCGCGCATGTCGCACTACAAAGCAGCGTCGAAACAGGTCTTCGAGGTTTTTCGCAGCATCACGCCGCTTGTCGAGGGGCTGTCACTCGACGAGGCATTCCTCGACGTGACTGCGAGCGTGGCTTTGTTCGGCACACCTGTTGTTATGGCGAACACAATTAAACAGAAAATCCTGGACTCGACACAATTAACTGCGTCCGTCGGAATCGCGGAGAACAAGCTTGTTGCGAAGATAGCGTCGGATCTGGACAAGCCCGACGGGCTCACGATCATCCTGCCGGACGACTACGAGGCGAAGCTCGATCCGTTACCGGTAGCGGTCATTCCCGGCATCGGACGTGTGACCCTGAAGCGACTCGCTGGGACTGCGATCAGCACAGTACGCGACCTGCGACTGGCCGATGACCGAATACTCGAGCCCGTATTTGGCCGTTATACGCAAAAGACGCGGGATCGAGCATCGGGCATCGACGACCGTCCCGTCGTACCGTCTCGCGCGGAGAAGTCCATCAGCGCCGAGGAAACCTACGACTCCGACCTCGCCACCCGTGATGCAATGGAGCGCGAACTGCTGCGCCTTGCCGAGCGGACAACGTCGCGCCTTCGCAAGGCCGATCTGGCCGCAGGCACCGTGCAGGTCAAGATTCGCCAGTCGGACTTCAAAACCTGTACACGCCAGCGGCGCGTGCAGCCGCCCGTGAACGGCACGGACCAGGTTTACGCGGTCGCCTGTGACCTGCTGGGCACCTGGCTTGGCCGCAATCCAGACGCAAGAGTCCGGCTGCTCGGAGTAGGGGGCAGTGACCTCGTGCCGGCTGCTCAACCGGACCTGTTTGCGGCCGGGGAAACCGAAACAGCCGTAGACAAGACCGTTGACGAAATCCGGGATCGCTTTGGCAAGGATGTCCTGGGTCGCGCGCGGACGCTTGACCGGCACTAATTGGGGTAGAATCCGGAGTCCGCCTGGCCTCCGGCAAGGGAACGATGTACACCAGCTTTTTCGGACTTAACGAGAAACCTTTTTCGATAACGCCTGACCCGCGTTACCTGTTCCTGAGTGAGCGGCACGGGGAGGCGCTCGCACACCTCGTTTATGGCGTTACTGAAAGTGGTGGGTTCATCCAGTTGACGGGCGAAGTGGGCACGGGTAAAACGACGCTGGTTCGTTCCCTACTGCTCAATCGCATGCCGGACAATGCCGATGTGGCGGTGGTCCTGAATCCGCAGCTGTCGGTGATCGAGTTTCTCGCCACGATCTGCGAAGAGCTGCACATCGAGGTGCTGCATAACAGGGGCAGCGCAAAAGCACTGACCGATGCACTCAACCGGCATCTGCTCGAGGCGCATGCTGCGGGCCGACGTACCATACTCGTCGTCGACGAAGCGCAGAACCTCACCCCGGCTGTTCTGGAAGAGGTCCGCATGCTCACCAACCTCGAGACTGCGAAGCAAAAGCTCCTCCAGATCATCCTGATCGGCCAGGAGGAGCTTCGCGACCTGCTGGCGCGCAACGACTTACGCCAGCTCGCCCAGCGCATCACGGGACGCTATCACCTCGAACCACTGTCGCGCGAAGAAACATCAAGCTATATCGAACACCGACTCAAGGTGGCCGGTGCCGTGGGCGAGGTATTCGACTCGGGCGCGAAGAAGGAAGTGTTTCGCCTGTCGCAGGGCGTGCCACGTCTCGTCAACGTCATCTGCGATCGCGCACTGCTGGGTGGCTATGCGAAGGAATCACGGCGCGTGAATGCGCGCCTGATCCGGCAAGCAGCAGCCGAGGTCAGGGGGCAGCTGGAGCACTCGCCCTGGATACGACGCACAGCCATTGCGGCCGGCGTTACTGGCATAGCTCTAATCGCCGCCAGTATCTGGTCGGTGGCACAGAATGAGGGTGCGTTGCAGACGGCGGCAGATGAAGCAACGGTCGCGGAAATCGAAGCCGAACAGGCTTCCACAACAGAACCGGAGCTTACTGCCCTGGTAACTGAAGAACCGGACGTCGCGCCAATGACCGGGCTGGCCGCCGAAACGCCGCCACTTGAAGAGCCCGAGCCGGGTCCGTCACTCGAGGACCAGTTGCAGCTGGCTACGGACCTCACGAATACCCAATTTGCGCTGGCGGCACTGTTCGAGGCCTGGGGCCTCGAGTATCGGACCGGCGGTCGGAGTGGCTGTGCACAAGCCAGCGACGAGGGATTGACCTGCCTCTACCAGCGCGGCTCCTGGGCCGGGCTTCGGCAAATGGACCGCCCCGCCATCCTGACACTTGTCGATGCGAACGGCACAAGCCATGAAGTCGTGCTTACCGCCATTCTCGGCGACAATGCCGAGCTTTCGATCGGCGGAGTCCGCGTTACCCACTCTGTCGCCGACATAACCAACGCCTGGTTTGGCGATTTCATGCTCCTCTGGCGTCCGCCCCCCGACGCGGCCACGTCACTCGGGCACGGCTCCCAGGGCGCAGACGTGACATGGTTGCGCAATAGTCTCGCGGCAATTGACGGGCGCTACTCGAGTACGGACATGGAAGCTGAGCTGTTTGACGCGGAACTCGAAGAGATCGTGCGGCTCTTTCAGCGTGAGCACCGGCTTGATGTTGACGGCCTGGCCGGACAGCAAACCCAGATAATCATTAATTCGTTGCTCGCGGTTGAAGGAACGCCGCGGCTGGCACAGGAATAGGCGATGTCTTTCATACTCGATGCCTTGAGAAAATCGGAAACGGATCGCCAGCAGAAAGGCTCGGCCGAATTCGCCGGTGTGCCAACGAGCGAGCGCCGCGAGAAGCCACCGAGGTGGCTCTGGGTCCTTGGCTTGTTGCTCGCGGTCAATGTCGTCGTGTTGCTCGGCTTGATGCTACGTCCCGATGCGCAACCAGAGCCGACGCGTATCGTGCAACTCGATCAGGCTGCCGAGACCCGAACCAGCGGGAATAACGACTTCGCCAGGCAGGTTGCTGCCGCAAAGCAGAATGCACCTGCACGCGAAGAGCCACGCCCTGCCACGGTCCAGCCACGGCCCGCAGTATCGCAAGCGCCCGCTCCCGCCGCACAGACGCCTGTCAACTCAATGGCCCTGCCGACGATTCATGAGGTGATCGCCAACGGGACGATTTCGCTGCCCGAGCTGCACGTCGATGTTCATGTCTACAGCGAGACCAGCGAAGATCGCTTCGTGTTTATCAATATGAACAAACACATGGAAGGCTCGCGATTGAATGAAGGCCCACTCGTCAGCGAAATCACTCGTGACGGTGTGGTACTCGAACAAGACGGTACGACCTTCCTGTTACCTCGCGACTAGGACGTGCAACGCTTGTCATCCGGAATCTCCAAACACATGGATGGCGACGCGCTGGCGGCAGCACTGACGTCGGGCATCCATAGAGTTCACGCGGAACAGGAACTCCTGAACCGTATCAATGTATTCCCAGTCGCCGATAGCGATACCGGTACAAACCTGAGTCTTTCGCTGGGTTCTGCACTGGGGCCGCTGAGCAGACCCGGAGAGAAACACCTTGGCACGATGCTCGCCGCCGTCGCAGATGCGTTGCTTGATGGTGCGCGCGGCAATTCAGGCGCCATCGTCGCGCAGTTCTTCCAGGGCATGAGCGACTCCGCAGGCGAGATTACGCGTTTCACAACGTACACGTTTGGCAAGGCCGTCAATAAGGGCAGCGAATACGCGCACGATGCGCTGTCCGCGCCACGCGAAGGCACGATTCTTTCTGTCATGGCCGCATTCGCCCAAAGCATCGCGCACCAGGTAAGCAATGTTCGCGAAGGTGACTTCCCGGCGGTTATCAGCAATGCACTGCAACGCGTGGAGGAGGCGCTGGCGAATACGCCCAATCAACTGGAAGTACTGCGCAAAGCCGGCGTTGTCGATGCGGGCGCCAAGGGTTTTACCGAACTTGTCGCAGGAATCGCAGGCTATTTGCAGGACGGTACGGTCGCGCCCCTGCCCGACACGTCTGTCGCTCACGAAATGGAGGCAATACCCGAGTTCGCCGAAGCCGACAACGAATCACACTTCCGGTTCTGCACTGAGTGCATTGTCACCGGTACCGACATTAACCGCCGGAAACTGCGCGAGGCGCTCGCGGAACTCGGTGACTCTCTCGTACTTGCGGGGACGAAACGCAAGGCGAAGATTCACGTGCATGTCGACGAACCAGAGAAAGTGTTCGATGTAGCTCGTGTGTACGGCGATGTCAGTGCCGAGAAGGCTGACGACATGCATCGGCAACAACACGCGACGCACGGTAACAAGCAGCGCTTCGCTGTTATCGTCGATTCCGCCGCCGACATCACCGACGAGGACATGGAACGTCTCGACATCCACATGGTTCCGTGCCGGGTGCAGTTTGGCGAGCACGGTTACCTGGATAAGGTCGGCATCACGATCGATGAGTTCTACGGCGAGCTTGAAAGCAATCCGCACCACCCCACGACGTCGCAACCGTCACCCGGAGACTTTCGACGCCAGTTCCAGTTTCTGGCAAGCCACTTCGATGATGTGATCTCGATAAATGTAATGGGCGGCGCGAGCGGTACCTATGACGCGGCCTGCCTGGCCGCAACGCGCACCAACGCACGCGGCAACGTCCATGTCATCGATTCACGTAACGGGTCACTGGGGCAAGGCCAGCTCGCAGTCCTCGCAGCCGAATGCGCGGAGGCAGGACTCGATGTCGGGCGCACTATCGCGGCAGTTGAGGCACAGGTGCCGCAAACGACCAGTTATGTGGTCCTCAAGCATCTGCGCTACGCGGCTCGAGGTGGGCGCCTGCCGGCCTGGGTCAGGACCATGGCCGAACTGCTACGTCTGACGCCGATTATCCGTACTACCCGCGAGGGAACACTCGGACTGAGCGGCGTCCTCTTCGGTCGCCGCAACTGGATCAGAAAATTTGCTCGCCACGTAGCAAATCATGCGCCGGCCGGGCCCGTAGAAATCGGTATTGGTCATGCGATTTGCGAGGATGACGCACATGCGCTCGAGCAGCATTTGCGTAAGCTGCTTCCGGACATTCAAAAATCACGGATTAGCGGCGTCAGTCCTGCGATCGGCGTACACGGTGGCCCGGGCTCTTTACTCGTGGCCGTGAAGCCCTTTTTCTCAGCGCAGGATATCGCCGGCAGCGCTGACTAGCTCCTCGCCCTCATTGCGTGCATTGTTGACGCGCCGGTCGACGGGCCACGCCTGCAATGCGGGCGTAGTTGTGGTGACGTCATCCAGCAGGTCGGTCGATCCGGCCAGCCATTCGCCCGCTGTATCAGTCTCGAGGATAACCGGCATGCGATGATGCAACGGCGTCATGAAGTCGTTTGCTGCTGTTGTTATCAGGGTTGTTGTCTGCAGCGACTCGCCGCTTTCCTTGTCGGTCCAGTTCTCCCACAAACCTGCCAACGCGAACGGCTCGCCACTCGCAAGCGAAATATAGTACGGCGTTTTGACATCACCTTCCTTCTGCCATTCGTAGAAACCGTCGGTCAGCACGATGCAGCGACGGTGCCTGTAGGCGGCCCGGTAGGCGGGTTTCTCTGCAACGGTTTCGGCGCGTGCATTGATCATGCGATTGCCGAGCGACGGGTCCTTGGCCCAGAACGGCACCAGACCCCATCGCAACATGACAAGCTCGCGCTCATGACTTTCGTCATCGCGAATCGCTGCTATGAACTGGGTTGGCGCAATGTTGTACCTTGGCTGTACCTCGACCGGAGCAGACACACCAAACAACGCAGCTGCGGCTTCGCTGGGAGAATAGAACGCAAACCTGCCGCACATAGCTATTCCCGGATGCCGATGCCGCGTCGCATCAGGAACATACAGCCTGAGAACAGCAGAACAACGAAAATGAGCAGAATCATGTAGGCATGCCCGATGCTGATGTCAGACTTGCCGAGGATGCCGTAGCGAAACGCGTTGACCATGTAGAGAATCGGGTTGGCCTTCGAGACGTTTTGCCAGAACTCGGGCAACATCGAGATCGAATAGAAAACACCTCCCAGGTAGGTCAAGGGAGTCAGGACGAACGTCGGAACGATCGAGATGTCATCGAACTTCCTCGCAAATACCGCGTTGATAAAACCGGCCAGCGAAAACACGATAGACGACAACAATACGATCGAGATCATGACGAACGGGTGCGCTACCTGCAGTTTGGTGAAGAACAGCGCGATGACGGTCACGAGCATACCGACCAGCAATCCGCGCAATACTCCACCGGCCACATGACCGATGATAATCGTTGCGTAGGACATGGGTGCAACCAGCATTTCCTCGACGTGGCGCCCGAACTTTGCGCCAAAAAATGACGACACCACATTGCCATAGGAATTGGTTATGACCGACATCATTATCAGCCCCGGCGCGATGTATTGCATGTAGTCGAAACCGTCCATGACGCCGATGCGGCGGCCGATCAGGTTGCCGAAAATAATGAAATACAGCGTCATGGTGATGGCCGGCGGCACAATCGTCTGGATCCAGATGCGCAGGACGCGTACAAGTTCCTTGCGGATGATGGTCTTTACAGCCACGAGGTTCAGCGCCAGGTTCATGCGTCTGCTCCCTTGTTTTCAACGAGGTGCATGAACATCTCTTCCAGGCGGTTTGCCTTGTTGCGCAGGCTCACTACTCGTATGTCCTGGGCACTTAATTGCCCGAACAGGTCATTCAAATCGGTTTCGGGCCCCTTCTCGACCTCCAGTTCGCAGTCGTCGCGCAGGCACGCCTCAAACCCCTGCAGCGCGGGTGCCTCTGCCAGTTGCCGGTCGATACTCAGGACGAAAACCTCGCGCTGCAGCTTGCGCAACACCGTACTCATGCGCGCATCTTCGATGATCGTGCCTTCGTCGATGATCGCAATATGCCGGCACAGCGACTCCGCCTCCTCCAGGTAGTGCGTCGTCAGGATGATCGTGGTGCCGGCCTCATTAATCTCCCGCAGGTAATCCCACATCGAGCGGCGGATCTCGATGTCGACGCCCGCCGTCGGCTCATCGAGAATAAGGAGCCTTGGTTCGTGAACGAGGGCACGCGCGATCATGAGCCTGCGCTTCATACCCCCCGACAGACTGCGTGCAACGTCGTCGCGACGATCCCAGAGTCGCAGGGCGCGCAGGTATTTTTCCACTCGCTCTTTGCGAAGCTTGCCGCTGAGGCCGTAATAGCCAGCCTGGTTGGTCACCGTGTTCCCGACGGTTTCCCAGAGATTCAGGTTGATTTCCTGCGGAACAATGCCGAGGCAGGCTTTTGCCAGCTCGAGTTCGGTATCAAGATTGTGTCCGAATATCTCAACGTCGCCACCCGACTTGTTAACGAGCGAACTGATGATGCCGATGGCCGTTGTCTTACCCGCACCGTTGGGCCCGAGCAGGGCATAAAAGTCGCCCGCCTCTACGGTCAGGTCTATGCCCTTTAGTGCCTGGTTGCCGTTGGCGTAGGTCTTGGCGAGGTTTCGTATAGTCAGGGCATTCATCAGGCGGCGTATTGTAACCGCCTGTTGACGCCGATCACACCTCGTCGGCTACCTGCTGCGCGGGCTGGGGCATTCGACACGCCGCTGCCGGCATACGCCGATAGGGCACGAGTTCCCTGCTCGTTAACATCGTCTGCAATGCGCCGATCTGTGCGAAGACGCGCATCTCCTGAAGGGCACTGCCACCGCGTCGCCATAACCTCTTGTACAGGGCCGACTCGATTTCAAAGCGTGACTCGATGAGCTGGCAGCCCACGGCGGAGTCCAGAATCTGCACCAGCGTGACCGACGCGATTTGCTCACACCAATGCAGGGGCGCGCCGCTTACCAGGCGGGCAACATAGGGATTCCGCCGGGCAAGTTCCCATAGAAACGCCAGCCCCGCCGACTGCAGGGCGAAGCGATCACTCGAGGGTTGCGGAGGCTCTTCAAGAATGTCCTGTTGCGGACTTTCATTGAGCAGCAATCGCCACTTGCGATCGTCGTGCTCCCCGAATGAAAACAGGAGAAACGGCGTAGAGGCAAGTCGCTCGAGTCGTTTGCCCGACAGCCGCGGAAGGTCCTTCGCGTCTTGATGTTGCAGCCTGAGCCACGCGCGATTTAGCGCATGGACATTCGCCAGGTCATCGTGTGTCAGCCCTTCGTACTCCATGATTCCTCCCTTTTTCGTGCGAATCCGGATTTTCTATATATTCGATTGTCGGACCATGTATGGATGTTATAGGGTATCGTAATACCATATATGGTCATTTTCTATCATAAAGAGCAAATAATGAGACTCACTGACGACCGCTACGCCGGCGAAAGAAGCCAGTTCGAACTGGCACTGAGAATGATCCGGCACGAAGCCCGCACTCGCACGATCCGCGAGTGCACAGGCCTCTCAGATGACCGGATTCGCAAGCTGTACTCCACCTATTTTCGCAACAGCGGGCAATCCAATATCAAACGCCGCCGAGGAAAATCGCCGCGCCAGGTACACCGCTACGTCAAGAACCCGGGAAGCCAGCTACAGGCAACGACACTGGTTGCGCTCTTCTGCGCAGGACTGCTGGTGAGGATTGATAAGAACGACAAGGTGCATCCACGCTGGCCGCGGCCAGATGTCGAATTCGGGCACCGCCTGTGCCGCGCCTACGAGACCTACCTGTTACTTCATGACGATGCGAAGCTCAATTTCGAATGGGCCTGGAACCTGCTGCATTGCATTAGTTACAACGACGAGTTGTACCTGGCGGCCTGCAAGCTGTGCGACTCACGCTACGTACAGGATGCCTACGCACTTGACAACAAAACCTGCCCAAACTGCGAGATCGGCGCAACTTCCGGTACACTGACTCCGCACGTCTCAGACGGGCCAAAAAAATAACTATATATGGGAGTCAAACCAGATGTTAAAAGAATTCAAAGACTTTGCGATGCGTGGCAATGTTGTCGATATGGCAGTCGGTATTATCATCGGCGCCGCTTTCGGCAAGATCGTTTCCTCTCTCGTGTCGGACGTCATCATGCCGCCGATCGGTATGCTCATGGGCAGCGTGAGCTTCAGCGAGCTGGCGTTGGCGCTCGGCGAAGGCGACGGCGCAGCGACTCTTAACTATGGCGTATTCATCGACACCATTATCAACTTCGTGATAGTCGCATTCGCGATCTTCATGCTGATCAAGGGACTCAATTCGATGAAGAAGAAGGAAGAAGAGAAGCCCGCGGAGCCTCCCAAACCGTCGGCTGAAGAGAGCCTGCTGACAGAAATTCGCGATCTGCTCGCCAAGAACTGATCCAGACCCTTCGGGGTCACCGGCTCCCACCATGGAAGACCATAATGTCTTCGCGGGCGCATTTGTGGACCGCAATGGCGAGCGCCGCAAGGATCCCGACTGGCTGGCCGAAGCGATGTCGGCAAACGCCACTCGCTTCGTGCCGGTCTGGGGCGATCGTTGCCTGGTAAGCGGCGATCCACCCGGTGCCGTCCTGCTGGAGCGTGCCCAAATTGACCCGTTTGTCGATGAGCGCAGCGCCGTCTTCCTCGGCTTGTTCCGCAACCAACCCGCCTTTGCCGTGCCGATTGGCCGTGAACTGGACCCGCCATTTGCAGATCTCGGCGAGTTCAAGGACCTGCGCTTCCTCGGGACGGTGCTCCCGGCCGACGAGGCCAACCTGGTGGCACATGCGCGCGCGATCGTCCTCTGGCACGGCGCGACCGTATTTTGCGGGCATTGCGGCTGGGCCACCCGCCCGAAGTCCGGCGGCAATAGCCGATACTGCACAAACCCGGACTGCCGGCACGAGCATTTTCCGCGGACTGATCCCGCGATAATCGTTCTTGTCACCGACGGCGATCGCTGCCTGCTGGGGCGACAGTCAAGCTGGCCAGATGGACGATATTCAACTATCGCGGGGTTTGTGGAACCCGGGGAGAGCCTTGAGGATGCTGTTCGGCGCGAGGTCTATGAAGAAACCAATATCCGTGTCGGCGCAGTTGGATACCACAGTTCACAGCCCTGGCCGTTCCCGTCGGCGCTAATGCTCGGCTTCATGGCAGAAGCGACGACCGACGACATCAATCTCAATGACGGCGAACTCGAAGACGCGCAGTGGTTTACGCGAGACGAACTAAAGTCCGGTGATGTCGGGTTGCCGTTCAGGATCTCGATAGCGCGACGCCTGGTCGACCACTACATCAACGGTGGCTGACGATGTGCCTGATTGTACTTGCGGTTGGGCAGCATCCTGAATACCCGCTTATCGTGGCGGCCAACCGTGACGAGTTTCACAAACGGTCGACGAGGGACGCACAGTGGTGGTCGGACAAACCGGACATCCTGGGTGGCCGGGACCTGCAGGCGGGTGGCACGTGGCTGGCGTTGAACAGAAACGGGCGTTTCGCGACAGTGACGAATTTTCGCGATGCATCACCTCCTTCCGCGAACCTCCTCTCTCGCGGCCACCTCGTGACCGGCTTTCTCGAAAGCAAGCTTGGTCCCAGGGACTACCTGGAGACAATCAGGGAGAGCGCCTACGCGGGATTCAACCTGATCGTCGGCACTGCAAAAGAGGTTGCTTACCTGTCCAATCGCGAGGAAGGAATTCGTACGTTAAATCCGGGCACGTACGGCCTTAGCAATGCTCTCCTCGACGGCCCATGGCACAAAGTGGAAAGCACCAAGGCTGGAATGTCGTCCCTGCTGACAGATGATCTGGTCAACGAGACCCGCCTGATGCGACTGATGAATGGTCGTAGCAAGGCACCGGTCGCCGAAGTCGAAACGGGCCGCCTCAACTTTGAGACAGCCCATGCGGTATCTGCCCCGTTCATCGTCATGCCCGAATACGGTACGCGGTGCACTACCGTCGTCCTCTCCGATAACCACGGACGCTGGCGATTCACCGAGAGACGCTTCGATCCAGCCGGCCGGCAGACTGGCGAGTCAAAGTTCTCCTTCTCAGCGTAAAGCTTACTCGTAGCGCAAGGCCTGAATCGGATTGGAACGTGCAATGCGGATCGCATGCCCGGCAACCGTGCTCCATGCCAGCGTCACGGCGAGCGCACCCGACACGACAAGTATCAGAACCGGCGACTCGATACGCTCGGCGAAGAAATTGAGGTACGTTGTCGACGCGAAGTAGGCTGCGGGTAACGCTATAACGAGCGCCCACAGAACCGGCGTTGAGAACTGCCACACGAGCAGGCGTGCAATCTGCATCGTACTCGCGCCCAGAACTTTGCGCATACCGATTTCCTTGGTGCGCTGCGCTGCCATAAATGCCGCGAGACCGAACAGGCCAACCGAGGCGAGGGCGAGGGCCACAAAAGCAAATCCTGCGAGCGCCATATTCATGAACCTGAGGATGTCATAGACCTCGTTGAACGCATCGTCGAGGAACGCCCCCTGGATGGGGTATTCGGGAACCACGCGATCCCATGCGTCCTCTATCTGCTCAACCGTATCCATCATGTTGCCGCCCTCGATACGTATCGAACCGATACGCAGCGATGTCGGATCGTAAGTGAACATCCACGGCTTTACTTCATTGAACAGGCCGACAATGTTTTGCGTCGGAACCACACCGACGACGATGTACTCGGTACTGTTGCCATCTTCGTCAAGTCGGTAGAAACGCTGGTTGATCGCATCGCTTGGCGTGCCGTACTGTAGATTCTCGACAGCAAGTTCGTTTATGACGACATTGATAGATTCGGATTCTTCCGTCTCGACGTCCTGTGAGATGTTCTTGTCCAGCGTGCGTCCCGCAAGCAGGGGAATATCGTAGGCCTCGAGGAAATCAGGCGACATGTCCATCGTGTGCAGGTTAACCTGCCCCGCCTCATCGCCAGGCGTCAGCGAGACGCTACGCTGAGAGTTGCTTTGCTCGAACGGCACCTGTGAGGAAAACGCAACTGTGGAGACATTCGGCAAAGCCTCGAGCTCATGCTTCAACGTATCGAGCCGGTCCTGAATTCCCTCAACGAACAGACGATCCATTGTATAGATCTCTGACCGCGGAAAGACGTAGCTGGACTCTTTCACTTTCTCGTTCTGCATGAAGACGACCGACACTATTGCCAGCATGAATGCCGAGATCGCGAACTGCGCGCCGATCATGACCGCCCGCATACGTGCGCCCTTCTTACCCTTGCGCGCCACGTCTCGTAGTGCGTCGATCGGGCTCGCTCGCGTAATCAGCCAGGCCGGGTACATACCGGCAAACAGGCCGACTAGAACCGTCGTGAGAACGAGCCAGGGAAGTGTTCGCAGATACTCGAGTGTGAGGCTCTTGTTCGCGACGTTGTTGAACAACGGAATGATCAGCTCAAGCGCTGCAATTGCAACAATCATGGCGAGCGTAGCGATAACGAGACTTTCAATCAGGAACTGGGCGAGCAGGCGCCCCTGGCTCGCACCCATCGTCTTCCGCATGCCGACTTCGCGACTACGGCCCAGGGACTGCGCTGTAGCAAGATTCGTGTAGTTGACACAGGCCACAATCAGAACCAGGAAACTCAGCAGAGATACGACGGCGACCACGGGCATCCCGATCATGTCCCACACGGCCAGGTTGGCCCGCTGGAGTGACGAGACGGTCAAATCAGCGATGACCTGCTTCTGCTCATCGGGAACCAGGCGCTCGTAAATACCGTCGACCTGGGTGTTCAGCCATTCCTCGCCTAGCATCTCGGGCAACAGGACATAGGTCATGTCGCTGATGGACAGGTTGTTCCAGTTACCGGCCAGGTCCCAGTCGCGCATGCGATTGAGCCCGTTCAAAGGAACGAGAAAATTGAGACCATTATCCGAAACGACCGACGATGAGAAATGCGAGTTGAGTGGCACATTTTCAATGACCGCTGTGATATGAAAATCGAACTCGTTGTCAAAGGTAATGGTCTCACCCATGACATCCGAGTGACCGAAGTATTTGATCGCGGACGATTCTGTTAGCAGCAGACCAGACGGATCCTGCAGTGCGGACGAGTCCCCGTGGAGATACGTGAAGTCGAAGATCTCAAGCAGCGAAGCGTCAGTAAAGATAAGGCCCTCATAGAAACTCTTGTCTCCAACTGTCAGCAGGTATTCGCTGTTGACCGTCCGAGCCACCTTTTCTACATCCTGGTGCTCCGCCTCGATGATTGGGCCAACCGTCGTGAACGTCGCGTTGAACTTGCTTACACCTACATTCAGGTCGGGTGCCGCGATAGACCCGATCGTGTAGGTGTTCGCCGCGTTCTCGAAGAACATGTCGTGCGTGCTCTCATATTTCACAAGCAGGCCGCCGAACACATAGATGGTCAGGCCGAGCGCGAGGCCGAGGATATTGACCAGTGCGAAGACCTTGTTCTTGCGCAGATTTCGCAGTGCGATTTTTACGTTGTTCCAAAACATGGTATTCCCCGTTGGAATTCGTCGGCTGCGCCTCAGGCCGCGCGCGTGTTTTCGGTGACGATATGCCCGTCAAACAGGTTGACGGTCCTGTGCGCGTAGTCGGCATGCGATGGTGAGTGAGTCACCATCACTATCGTCGTGCCTTCCTTGTTCAGGGAACGCAGCAGTTCCATGACTTCCTGGCCATGGACTGAGTCGAGGTTNCCGGTTGGTTCGTCGGCCAGGATCAGGGGCTGGTCGCCGACGACAGCGCGCGCGACAGCGACACGCTGTTGCTGTCCGCCGGATAACTGGCCGGGCATGTGGCTGGCCCGATGCGCTATACCCATGCGATCCATGACTTCCTCAACACGGCGCTTCCGTTCAGCCGATGGCATGTTGTGATAAAGCAGCGCGAGCTCGATATTCTCGGCAACACTGAGTTCGTCAATCAGGTTGAAGCTCTGGAAGATGAAACCGATGTTCTGCTTGCGGAGGTGGCTGCGCTGAGATTCCGAATAAGGTGCGACATTTTCGTCAAAGAACAGGTAGTCGCCATCAGACGGGTTATCCAGCATGCCGATAATATTCAGAAGGGTTGACTTACCGCAGCCGGACGGACCCATGATTGCCACGAAGTCGCCCTGCGCAATCTCCAGGTTGACGCCATTGAGCGCCACGGTTTCGACTTCGTCGGTGTGATATACCTTGTACAAGTTGTGCAGTTTCAGCATGGCTGTTTCCCCTGATAAAATCTGTTAGTCGGCATTCAGGCTCAGCCGATCCATGCCGACGAAGCTCGTGTAAGGTGACGTGATGACTTGCTCGCCAGGCTCCAGGCCTTCAAGCACTTCAATGAAGTTCTGGTTGCGGCGACCAAGGCGAACTGTGCGCTTGATGGCTTCACTGCCGTCGGGTGATACGACAAACACCCAGTTCCCGCCCGTGTCCTGGTAGAAGGACCCGTTCGGAATCAGGACGGCATCCGTGTTGTCACCGAGCGTCAGGCGTACCTGCAGCGTTTGCCCGCGACGCAAACCTACCGGGTTCTCGTCGAAAAGCATGTCTACCTTGAATTGCCCTTCGTTGACGTCGGGATAGATCTTGGATATCCGCAATCCAAGGTCACGACCGCTATGCTGGGCGGTTGCTACCTGTTCCAGGTCGACTCGCCCGAGGTAGTACTCACCAATCTCAACGTTCAGTTTGTAGCTGTCGGGGTCGTCGATCTGACCCAGCCGACCGCCACGCGCAATCGACTGGCCAATTTCGATATTGAAGCCCGAGAGTTTGCCGGCAACGGGTGCCCGAACGCTGAGATCCTGCAGATTCCTGCGTGCAAGTCCCAGCCCGGCCTCCAATTGACCGCCAGCGTCGCGCAATTGCCGCAACTGCTGTTCCTGCATGCGTGCATCAGTCGCCTGGCTTTCGAGCGTAACGTCGCGGCGATTCTGAAAGTAGACCAGTTCGTCCTCGAGCTGGTCGAGCGTCGATTGCGATACCAGATTCTTCGTAATGAGCTCTCGTTGCCGGTTTATCTCGCGAGTCAATCGCGTGATCTGGTAGTCGATCTCGACGAGATTGCGTTTGTGTGCGAGCCGGTTTTGCTCGAGTTGCAGCTCGATCGTACGCATGTTGTTGAGTTGCTCAGTAACCGCCGCTTCGCGGCCGAGAACTTCGAGTTGCAGGTTGGTATTGGACAGTACGGCGATCGGGTCGCCCGCTTCTACGATGGCGCCATCTTCCACCAGTATCTGCTCGACACGGCCACCTTCGATCGCATCGAGGAATACCGTACTGCGCGGCACGAGGCGACCTCGTAGTGGTATGAAATCCTCGTACGTGCCCGTTGTCACCGACGACGCGGTGATGCGCTGTGAATTGACACTCAGGCTGCGACCACCCGAGAGCATATCGACAAACCACCAGGCGAAGATCAGAATCGCGGCGCCGCTTGCTGCGTACAGGGCGAAGCGTCCATAGGAGCTCTTCTTCTCAACCCGTCGATCCATGCCCTGACCGGATATGCCCATACCCGGCGGCTGGCTGGTTTCCCGAATTTTCCTGATCTTGTCCACGGTGCGTTGGTTTCCTCGCTCGCTCATTGCGACTGACTATAGGAATAGCAAGGAGCATGCCAACCTGTAAGCTGTTGTTTTTATAGATTATCGGTCGACGCGGTAACTCAAAACTGTACGCATGCGGACAGTGAGTGTACGATTTCGAACACATTGGCAGGGGCAGCATGAGTAAGACTGGGCACATCCTCATCGTCGACGACGACGACGACATCCTGACCGCAGGTCGCCTGCTGCTCCGGCGCCAGTTCAGTAGCGTGACGACCTGCCCGAATCCGGAGCAATTACCGGAACTGCTCGCGGCTGGCAACGTCGACGTCATCCTGCTGGATATGAACTTCGGGCCGGGCGAATCATCGGGCGAACAGGGCCTGTACTGGCTCCAGGAACTTCTCAGGATCGATTCCGAAGCAGTCGTCGTGATGATCACGGCGCACGGCAGCGTCAATACCGCGGTCGACGCCATGAAGCAGGGCGCAACCGATTTTATTGCCAAGCCCTGGCAGAACGAGAAAGTGGTTGCGACGATTTCGGCCGCGCTCAAGTTGCGGCAGAGCCGGGTCGAGACAGAGGCGTTGCGGCAGACGAACGAGGAACTGATCCGGGACGCGGCATCGCTCGACAAGGACATTATCGGCGAGTCATCGCAACTCGAGAGCGTTCTCAACATTGTGCGTCGCGCGGCGCCGACCGATGCCAATGTACTGATCCTCGGCGAAAACGGCACAGGCAAGGAACTCGTCGCCCGCGAACTGCATCGCCAGTCGGCCCGTGCCCACCAAATCTTCCTGTCAATCGACATGGGTTCGATCACCGAAACACTGTTCGAGTCGGAGCTCTTCGGACACCGCAAGGGCGCGTTTACCGACGCCAATGAAGATCGCATCGGTCGAATACTGGCCGCCAATGGCGGCACGCTGTTTCTCGATGAAATCGGGAACTTACCGCTGCACCTGCAGGCGAAGTTACTCAGCGTACTCGAGCAACGCGAAGTAATAGCGGTCGGTTCCGACCGCGCGCAGCCGTTCGACGTGCGCATCATCGCCGCAACCAATCTCCCTGCGAACCAGTTGCGAGACCCGGAGCGCTTCCGTACCGATCTGCTGTTCCGGCTGAACACTGTTGAGATCGCCGTACCACCATTGCGTGAGCGCGTCGACGACATCATGCCGATCGCAGAGCACTACCTCGCACGCTTCTCCCGAAAATACGGTGGAAAGTCACGGACGTTCTCACCAGCGGCGGAAGCGGCACTCATCGACTACAGCTGGCCCGGCAACGTGCGCGCACTGCGCCATGCCGTCGAACGCGCGGTGATTCTCGCCGAGGATGAACTGATAGCTCCACACGACCTGCAGCTCGACTACACCAGAGAGATCACAGCGGCTGACACACAAGCCATGCCAACCATATTCAATCTCGATCACCTTGAGAAAGAGACGATCTCGAGAGCCCTGCGCAAACACGGCTTCAACATTTCGCGGGCGGCCAATGAGCTCGGCCTGACGCGCGCATCGCTATACCGGCGTATGGAAAAACATGATCTTTAGGCGCTTTGTTGTAGCGTTGATCGTACGACTGGCAATTGCCGGCGCAACAATGACGCTGGTGGTGTGGTTACTGTTGATTCCGGGTTACCACGTCTCGATGGCCATTGCGGCCGCTGTACTGGTACTCCTCGTCGTCGAATTGTGGCGCTACGTGAGCCGCACCAATCGCGAGGTTGCTCGCTTCTTCGACGCCGCGCGCTACGCCGATTACTCGCACCGATTTGATTTTGTGGGACAGGGTTCCGGTTTCCGAGTGCTTGGGGAGACCTTCTCGGACATCCTGGGTCGCATGCGCGAACGCAGCAATGAACAGGAGTCGGGGCTGCGACGCGCGACGGCCCTGATCGAGCACATTCCGGTTCCACTCATGACGCTGTACGCCGACGAGTCCATTACGCTCCAGAACAATGCTGCACGTCGGTTGTTTGGCGCGGAACACGTTACGCAGCTGAAAGACCTGCGCCGCTTTGGTTTCAGTTTTGCCGAGTCGGTTGCCACGGCCGTGCCTGGCGTGCGACAGCTTGTGACGTTCTCGGTTGAGGGGATCGAGTACAAGCTGACGCTTGCGACGACCGAGCTGATCGTCGCCGGCAAGAATGAACGACTCGTATCATTGCAGGACATTCAGTCTGAACTGGACGCGACGCAGGCCGAGGCCTGGGAAGACCTGGTCCGCGTCCTTACCCACGAGATCATGAATTCCATCACGCCCGTCACGTCGCTCGCGAAAACGGCGACCGACGTCGTTGGCGACATGACGGACAGGATTCAGGCCGGCGAGCCCATCGAGGATGATCTCGAAGATCTGCGGGACGCAATTGGCACAGTCGCGCGTCGCTCCGACAGCCTGATGCAGTTTGTCGACGGTTACCGGCAGATCACGCGACTCGCTCCACCCGAGAAGAAACGTGTACGACTCGCTGACCTGTTCGACACGGTCGTGCGACTGGCCAAGGCAGAATGCCCACGCGACGATGTCGAATTTTCCATCGGGGTCAGCCCGAGTGAGCTCGACGTGTATGCCGACAGGGACCTCCTGGAACCGGTATTGATCAATCTGTTGCGTAACGCCTGGCAGGCAACCGAGTCTGTCGACCAGGCGATGGTTTCAGTCACGGGCCGCTTCAATCGCAGGCACAATATCGTTGTCGAGATTGCCGACAACGGTAAAGGCGTTCCGGCAGACATTGCCCACAAGATATTCGTACCGTTCTTTACTACCAAGGAAGGTGGCTCCGGCGTAGGCCTCGCATTGGCGCGCCAGGTCATGATCGCGCACGGCGGCTTTATCCGGGTGGGTGACAATGACGCTGACGGTGCAACATTCAGCCTCACGTTCTAGTGCAATTCGCTCAGGCGTAGATTTTCAATAACCACTCGCGAATGTCGCGAATCTCCTCAGGACACACGGCGTGTGCCATCGGGTACTCGTGCCACTCGATCGTAAACCCGGCCTCCGTCAGCTTCTCGGCCGACTGCTGGCCCCACTGCATCGGCAGCATCGGGTCGAAGCTGCCGTGCGCCATGAATACGGGCAGGTCGCGGTAGCTGCTTGAGTCATCAACCTCGCCCGGCAGCGGCAGATAAGTCGACAATGCCATCATGCCGGCGAGCTTTTCCTCGGTGTTCAGTGCCGCGTTGATCGTGACCGCGCCGCCCATCGAGAATCCGGCAATCACGATTCTGCCCGCATCGATGCCACGCTCTTTTTCGCGAGCGATCAATGCGTCCAGGATGGCTGTGCTTTCTTGCACGCCGGCCGCGTCGGCGCGGCCTTCGGCATCAAGGCTGATGATGTCATACCAGGCGCGCATGGCCATGCCGCCGTTGATCGTCACGGGCCGTACCGGCGCGTGCGGAAAGACGAACCGAAGCGGTACATCGTCGGGCAGTTGCAGCTCCGGAACGATGGGTTCGAAATCATGGCCGTCGGCGCCCAGTCCATGCAGCCAGATGACGCTGCCGACAGGTTCGCTGCCCGTCGTCACTTCTACGCACTCAGGTAAGGCCACTCTTGCGCTCCAATGTTCAGAAAGCGGCGCAGTGTAACCCATTCAGCCCGAAATAATTGTATCCAGGGGCTTGCTATTTATGTGCATTAGTAATCTAATATGCGCATATTTATTCATAATAGGCACCCAAGTCGTCATGCCTCCGACCACCGAAGACCAGATCCAGCGACGCTCGGCCATTCGTGAGCTACTCCAGCAGGGACCTGCCGCTACGCAGGCCTCACTGGTTGCGGCCCTGCAGGGCCGCGGCTACGTCGCGACGCAGTCGAGCGTAAGTCGTGATCTACGGGAGATCGGCGCGGTCAAGACGCCCCAGGGTTACGAGATGCCTGCGACCGATAGCACCGGCGACGACCACGTCGCGAGTGTCGCCGACCTGCTCCGCACGACTACCCCGGCCGGCCCGAACCTACTCGTCATTCACACGGCCGTCGGTGCAGCACAACGTGTCGGCCTCGCCCTGGACCGCTGTGACTGGCCGGGCATCGTCGGCACAATAGCCGGAGACGACACCGTATTCATTGCGACGGATTCCGCCGCAACTCAAAAGAACCTGATTGCCCGGATCGAGCGTACCGCTCGGTCCTGATTCCGGAGATACCAGTGAACAAGGACCAGTCCCCTATCATCCTCGCCTTTTCCGGCGGCCTCGATACATCGTTTTGCGTGCCGTGGCTCAAGGAAAACTACCGCCGGGACATCATTACCGCCTGCGTTGATACAGGAGGCATCGATGCGGCAGCCGCTGTCGCACTCGAAGAACGGGCGGTGGCGCTTGGTGCGATCGAGCACCTGCTGATCGACGCGAAGCAAGAGTTCTTCGACACAGTTATCCGGCATCTCATTGCCGGTAACGTGCTGCGGGGTAACGCTTATCCGCTATGCGTTGGCGCTGAACGAGGCCTGCAGGCCGAGAAGCTTGCGCTGCTCGCAAAGGAACGAGGCGCAACAACTGTTGCGCACGGCTGCACGGCGGCTGGCAATGACCAGGTCCGTTTCGAGGTCGCACTACGCACCCTGAACCCCGGCCTGGAAGTGCTCGCGCCTGTCCGTGACAACAGCTGGGTACGCGACGATCAACTCGCCTATCTCGAAAAGCACGACATGCCGTTGCCCGCGCAAGGATCGGCATACTCGATCAACCGCGGTCTCTGGGGCATCACGATCGGTGGGCAGGAGACCCTGACATCAGAGGGCTCGATCCCTGAGTCAGCCTGGGTATTGTCCGCCAGGGCCTTTGCGGATCCGAAAGTACCATCGACGCATACTCTTCGCTTCAACAAAGGCATACCGGCCGCACTCGATGGCGAGGCACTGCCACCGGTAAGGATGATCGAGGCGCTCGAAGATCTCGCTGGGAGCTACGGCATCGGCCGCGGCATCCACCTTGGCGACACTGTGCTCGGCACCAAGGGCCGGGTTGCCTTCGAAGCGCCGGCTGCGATTACGCTGATCACCGCGCACCGTGAGCTGGAGAAGCTTGTCCTGAGCGCGCAGCAGATGCGTACCAAGGACAGCGTCGCGGCCGTCTACGGCGACCTCGTTCACGAAGGGAAGCAGCTCGATCTCGCTTGCGATGATATCCAGGCATTGCTTGCATCGTCACAGCGCCGCGTATCGGGAACGGTCAAATTCACATTGCGTCCCGGCCAACTGTTTATCGACGGCGTCGAATCGGACTTCTCGCTGCTTGCCGCCACCAAGGGCGTGTACGGTGAGGCCGCTGGCGAATGGACACCGGCAGACGCGCTGGGCTATGCACGCGTGCTGTCCCTGCCCGGCTCTCTGCAGACTCGGGCTGGAGAGAGATCGCTATGAAAAGTGCCGTCGTCGACAAGATTGCATCGGTCGCGCAACACAACGATCTCGCATCAGAATTGCGCCTGTCCAAGGACATTCCCTGTGAGGAAGGTGTACTTGTGGCAGCGCGTATCCTGAACAACAAATCGCGTTACAACCAGCTCGAGTTGACCTCCGGCCGCATGGCCACGGTTAACCAGGGCGACGTTATCGTCGGCGCACTCGGACATCGCAAGGCCCTGCGAGGATATTCCGGCCACTTGCCGACATCGCTGAAACCCGGCGACACGATCCAGATTCTGAATATCGGCGGCGTGCTTGGCATTTGCGATTCAGCAAATCCCGATGTCGGCCCGCCTTTTGACTGCGAAGTCCTGGGAACCGTGTTGAGCTTTCCTTACCTCGGTGAACGCATAGGCGTACCGGCAAGAGCTGGCGCAGAATCGCTGGGCGAAGACTCCTTGCTCGAGACGAACGGCGTACCCGTTGTCGCTCTGGCCGGCACCTGCATGGACTCGGGCAAGACCGCCGCCGCATGCGCGATCGTCGGACGTCTGCGGCATCTTGGATTACATGTGGCTGCCTGCAAGGCAACCGGTGTGTCGCTGCGTCGCGATGTCCTGGCCATGGAAGATGCCGGCGCTAGCGAGACAATGATCTTCTCGGACTTCGGCATTGTGACAACCACGGAGGCCAACGGCCCGGAGCTGACGCGCGCCCTGCTGACGGGACTGGCGAAGAACAAGCCGGATGTCATCGTGCTGGAGCTCGGTGACGGATTACTCGGCGCTTATGGTGTTGGAGCGATACTGTCCGACGCACCGATTCGCGACGCACTCACGTCGGTCGTGCTCTGTGCCAACGACCCGGTGTCAGCCTGGGGCGGCACCGAACTTCTGCGCAAGGAATTCGCAATTGAACCTGCCCTCGTGACGGGCCCGGCAACCGACAATGACGTCGGGATCCAGCAGATCAACGATCGCTGCAACCTGCCTGCCATGAACGCGTTATCCAACGGCGTGGCGCTTGGTGATATGGTCGCCGACCTGTTGCAGAAGGAAAGATCATGAGTAAGGGAATACCCACGGTCATTATCGGTGCGAGCGGCTACGTTGGCGGCGAGCTGCTGCGGCTGATCGCAGGGCACCCGACGTTTTCGCTTGCAGCTGCCGTCTCCGACGGTGCCGCCGGAAAACCGATCGGTGACGTGTTTGGTCATCTCGCGATGGCATTCCCGCAGGACACTTTCGCTGCGCACAGCAGCTGGCTCGAGCGAGTCGACGGTAATTCCGAACTCGCCCTGTTCTCGGCGGCGCCACATGGTGCATCCGCGGCCGTCATCGCCGAGGCGATCGCAGCCTGCGAGCAGAGAAACATCAACGTACACGTCGTGGACTCCTCCGCCGATTTCCGCTTCGCGAAGCAGGATGACTGGGAGGCTGTGTACAAGGCGGAACACGGTGCGCCGCAGCTCCTCGACAAATTCACCTGCGCCCTGCCCGAACATGTCGACGACGTTGATGTAGCCCACGTCGGCCACCCGGGCTGCTTTGCCACAGCATCGACGCTGGCGACAGTACCGCTTATCAAGTCTGGACTCACCGAGGCAGACGTATTCATAAGCGGCATTACCGGCAGTACGGGGTCAGGCAAGAGCCCGTCAGCCGGTACGCATCACCCTGTGCGGAACAGCAACTTCTATGCGTACAAGCCATTAGGACACCGCCATGCGCCGGAAGTCGCAGCACTCGCCCGGATAGCAACAGGCCGCAAGACGAACGTGCACTTCGTTCCGCATTCTGGTCCATTCGCTCGCGGTATCCATGTAACGTTGCAGGCGAAGGCAAAACAACCCGTCAGTGAAGAGCAGGTGCGGAAGGTCTTTGAGGACGCTTATGCCGATGCACCGTTCGTGCAGATTATCCCGGGCACGCCGCGTCTCAAGAACGTCGTGGCCAGTAATCAATGTCACATCAGCGTCGCGACCGACGGTGACACTGTTGTTGTCATGGCTGCCATCGATAACCTGGTCAAAGGTGCTGCCGGCGGCGCCATGCAGTGGATGAATCGGCTCTGGGATTTGCCAGAAACGGCCGGCCTCGACGCGCCAGCTCCCGGATGGACCTGATGGCAACGATCAACGAACAGCTTGACGACCCGCGCATTCGAGAAGCGGCGCTTACGATTCCCGTCTACGGCCAGTTGCCGTTCGTACCAGAGCGCGCCAGCGGTTGTGACATTTTTACGCGTGATGGCCGGCGTATCCTGGACCTGTATGGCGGCCATGCTGTGGCCGCCCTTGGGTATGGCCATCCGCGCCTTGTGCAAGCCATCCAGGAACAGAGCAGTAAACTCCTGTTCCAGAGTAACGCTGTTGCGCTCGATGTACGCGCCGATGCGGCTGAGCAGCTGACGCGCATATCACCAGCAGGCCTCGATCGTGTTTTCTTCGTAAATTCGGGCGCCGAGGCGAACGAGAATGCGCTGCGCATGGCGATGATGGCGACGGGTCGCAAGAAGGTCCTCGCCCTGACGCACGGCTTTCATGGCAGGACCGCCGCGGCCGCAGCCGTGACCTGGAACTCAGACAGGTGGTACGGATTCCCTGCGAAACCGTTTGAGGTCGATTTCATTCCTCGCGACGATGTCGCGGCCGCCAGGTCCATGATTGACGACAGCATTGCTGCCGTGATTTTTGAACCCGTACAGGGCGTAGCTGGCGCCTATGACCTGTCTTCGGAATTTATCGAGACACTGCGGTCCAAAACGAGCGAGCACGGTGCAGTACTTATTGCCGACGAAGTGCAGTCAGGTATGGGCCGCTGCGGCCATTTCTTTGCTGTCAAAGCCCACGGGATCACGCCCGATATCATAAGTAGCGCGAAGGCGCTGGGCGGAGGCATACCCTGTGGTGCGGTACTCTGTACGGATTCAATTGCGGGGCACTTTGGTTCGGGCGACCTTGGGTCGACATTCGGCGGCGGACCGATCGCCGCTGCCGCCATAACGGCAACTGTGCAGGGCATCCTCGCAGAGCATCTGCTGTCAAACGTGCGCGCCCGCGAGGCGCAGATTCGAGAAGAATGTGTCGTCGGTCCTGTTCGCAGGATCCAGGGCATGGGTCTCCTGCTCGGCCTGGTCTGCGACCGGCCGGCCAGCGAGGTGCGGGACGCACTGCTCGAGTATGACATTCTCGCGGGTACGAGTGCCGACCCCAACGTACTTCGTATCTTGGCCCCGCTCGTCCTCCAGGAAAGCCACGTGCACCACCTCGCACAGGCACTCAGAAAACTGGTCCCGGAAACCAACTAAAGGAATAGAAGATGAAAGCGTTTAATGACCTGGCCGACTTTTCAAGTGGGGAGATCAAGACCCTGGTCGAGCTGGCCCGACGTCTCGATGCTCATCCGGAGCCTGAGGCGCTCAAGGGCAAGGTGCTGTCCCTGCTCTTCTTAAGCCCGTCGCTTCGCACGCTGGCGTCTTTCCAGGCGGCGATGGTCCGACTGGGTGGCGGCTCTTTTGTCATCTCACCTGACATGTCCATTCACGGACTCGAGGTCCGCGAAGGCATCGTGATGGACGGGGTTGCAGCTGAACACATCAGTGAGGCCGTACCGGTGATTGCCTCTTACGGTGACGCTATCGGTATCCGTGCGTTCGCCGACCGTAAGAAAATCGAGAATGACCTCGCCGAGACGCGGTTCAACGCGCTGACCGACCTTATCGACACGCCGTACATCAACATGGAATCCGCGATGAACCACCCCTGCCAGAACCTGGCGGACTGGAAGACGATGGATGATTTCGAGATGCCGGCCAATGGCGGTAAATTCGTGCTGAGCTGGGCGTATCACCCCAAGGCGTTGCCGCTGGCCGTGCCATCATCAACCCTGCACATGGCGGCCAAACGAGGCATGGACGTCACCGTTTTGCGGCCCGAGGGCTTCGAGCTTCCGGCGCCGGTCATGCAGAAAGCGATTTTCGCCGCCGAGGAATCCGGTGGCTCCGTCACTGAAACCAGTGACCGCAAGGAAGCGATGGAAGATGCGCATGTGATCTATGCGAAGTCCTGGTCGTCAACCCGGCACTATGGCGACCGGCTGGCCGATCAGAAGCTCCGCGAGGAGCATCTCGACTGGTGCGTCAACGAACCCTGGTTTGAGAACGCAAAGGACGATTGTCGCTTCATGCATTGCCTGCCGGTACGTCGCGGCGTCGTCGTTGCTGACGAAATTCTCGATGGCCCGCGCAGTATCGTGATACCCGGAGCACGCAACCGCATGCTCGCCCAGATGGCGGTGCTTCACCAGATGCTCGGAGGCAAGAAATGACAACGAAGCACGATCGCGCGATCGTCGTGTCGGCACTCAAGCATGCCGCCCCGTACATTCGCCTGTTCAAGGGCAAGGTCTTCGTCATCAAGGCCGGCGGCGAGGTCTTCGCCGACCCGGCGATGGCAACCGCACTGGTTGAACAAGTGGGCATTCTTCACCAGGTCGGCATTCGTACGGTCCTGATTCACGGTGGTGGTCCGCAGTCGACCAAGCTCGCTGCAGAACTTGGGCTCGACACGCAATTTGTCGAGGGTCGGCGCGTGACAAACAGCGAATCACTCAACGTCGCGGCGATGGTTCTCAATGGCCAGATAAACACACGAATTCTTGCCTGCTGTCGCGACCTTCAAATCCCCGCTGTCGGCATCAGCGGCGTCGACGCCGGTCTCATTCGCGCACACAAACGTCCACCCGTCGAACGTGATGGCGAGGACGCTATCGACTACGGATTTGTCGGCGACATCGATTCGGTTGAAGCCGACATCCTCAGAAAGCAACTCGACAACGGCCTCATGCCTGTCGTGAGCCCCCTGTCCTGTGACGAATCCGGCACCCTGCTCAATATCAATGCCGATACCGTTGCAGCCGCGATCGCTGCTGAGCTCGACGCCGAGAAACTCATTCTCGTCACGGGCGCGACGGGGATCCTGGAAGACGTCAATGACCCTGGCTCACTGATCAGCTACATCGACCGCAAACATCTCCAGCAACTTAAAGACGACGGCATTCTCGCCGACGGCATGTTGCCCAAGGCGGCGGCTATAGACGCAGCCATCAAGAATGGTGTGCAACGCGTGCATGTCATCTCTCACAAACTCGCCGACAGCATCCTGTTGGAAGTCTTCACCAACGAGGGCACCGGCACACTTGTCGTCGACGATATTGCCGCGCTGACGCCCGAAGAACAGGGCGATGAGTCATGAGCAGGCTCTGGGAGAAAGGGCTGCCACTCGACCAGCGTGTCCTGCGCTACACGGCCGGCGAGGACCATCTGCTCGATGCGCGGCTCGTGACTTACGATGTCCGCGGCTCGATCGCCCATGCTGAAATGCTGGCTGAAACAAATCTCATCAGCGGCGAAGACTGCACAGCCATCTGCGATGGTCTCAGGTCGCTCGAAAAAAGCTTCGACAATGGTGACTGGCACATCAGCCTCGAAGATGAGGACGTACACACAGCCCTGGAATCACGCCTGACCGAGAACATCGGCCCGGCAGGCGGCAGGCTTCATCTCGGCCGTTCGCGAAATGACCAGGTGCTGACAGCGCTACGTTTATACCTGCGCGATACGGCGCTCGACCTCGCCGAAAGAATCGATGCTCTGCGTGCGTCACTTGCAGGTCTCGCCAAGCGGCAGGGTGACGTCGAACTCCCGGGCTACACGCATATGCAGCATGCAATGCCATCATCCGTGGATCTCTGGTGTGGCGGTTTTGACGAGGGATTCGCCGACGCCGTGGCGGGCCTCAGGACCGTGCACAAGCGCATTAACAAGAACCCGCTCGGTAGCGCTGCCGGCTACGGCACGCCGGGTCTGCCGCTCGACCGCGAACTGACTACGTCAAAGCTCGAATTCGACTCCACGCAATCACCCGTAACCGCAGCCCAGTTATCGCGCGGCAAAGCCGAGAGCGCCCTGCTCTTCGAAATCGCACTCATGATGCAGGATCTGTCACGGATGGCGAGTGACCTGCTGATGTTCTACACGCAGGAATTTGCCTATATCTCCCTGGCCCCGGAGGTAACAACGGGCTCATCGATTATGCCGCAGAAGCGAAATCCCGATGTNCTCGAATTGCTGCGCGCCTCGGCCGCAACGACNCAGGCCTGCCTCGATGAAGCCCTCATGATCACGGCCAAGTTGCCGTCTGGCTACCATCGCGACCTGCAGCGCCTGAAGTCACCCGTGTTTCGTTCAATCGATCTCGCTGTCGATAGCGTCGATATCATGGCCTATGTGCTCGAAGGCCTTGGATTTCTGCCCGGGAACATCAATATGGACGAGGGCATCTTTGCCACGGCCGAGGCATACCGCCTGGTCACCGAGGAAGGCATGCCATTTCGCGAGGCGTACCGGAAAGTTGCCGAGCGCTACGCAAAATGATGCCCACAAACGGCGACCGACCTCTATAATCGGGTGGTCTTCGTTGATGGTCGAAAACTATGAAACGCCTGATCCTTGCGCTCGCCGCGCTCTCGTTTACTTTCCTCGCCACTGGCTGCGGCCAGAGCGGTCCGCTGTACGTTCCCGGTAACCCGACCAGGATTTCGAATCCGCCGCCCGCGGCCGAATCGACGGCTGAGGAAGAGGGCGAAGAAGAAAGCGAAGCCGACAAGCAATAAAGCGGAATTCTGAATGACTGACCTCGTCCTGATCGACGGGTCNTCGTATCTGTATCGCGCCTACTACGCGCTGCCCGCCCTGACGAACTCTCAGGGTGAACCAACGGGCGCGCTGCATGGCGTATTGACGATGATCCTCAAGTTGCTGCGCGATGAGCAACCCGCCCACGTCGCCGTGGTGTTCGACGCGCCCGGCAAGACCTTCCGTCATGAAATGTTCGCCGACTACAAGGCGACCCGACCGCCAATGCCCGACGATCTCCGTCCACAGGTGCAGCCCATTCTCGACGCCGTTGAGGCGATGGGCCTGCCACTGCTGCGTATCCCCGGCGTTGAGGCAGACGACGTAATCGGCACGCTCTCCCGGCAGGCATCGGACAAAGGCATCGCAACCTTGGTTTCGACAGGCGATAAGGATCTTACCCAGCTCGTCGACGAGCACGTCACTCTGATTGACACGATGAAAGAAATTCGCACAGATCGCGATGGCGTAAAGGCCAAGTTCGACATCTGGCCGGAACAAGTCGTCGACTACCTTGCATTCGTCGGTGATGTCTCGGATAACATTCCAGGGGTACCAAAAGTCGGCCCCGTAAAGGCTGCGAACCTGCTGAATGAGTACGGGACTGCTGACAATGTCGTCGAACACGCAGACGAGATAAAGGGAAAGCTCGGCGAATACGTACGCGACAACATCGAGCAGCTCCGGCTGTCGCAGGAACTCGCGACGATCAAGAAGGATGTGAAACTCGACGTGGGTATCGACGACCTCAAGTCGACGGATCCCGACACCGACATGCTCCGCAAACTGTACAGCCACTATGAACTGCGTTCATTATTGCGCCAGCTCGACGAGGCCGACGACGAACCGGCCGAAGCACCACCTGAAGACGATCCGATCGAATACGAAACTGTCCTGACCTGGAGGGCATTCGACGCCTGGCTAAAGAAACTCAACAAGGCAGAACTCGCTGCATTCGACACCGAGACCAACAGCCTCGACTACATGAACGCAGAGATCGTCGGCTTCTCCCTTTGCACCGAGTCGGGCGAAGCCTGCTACGTACCCGTCGCGCACGACGGTCCGGGTGCGCCGGACCAATTGCCGCGCGACGAGGTTCTGGCGAAGCTCCAGCCGTGGCTCGAAGATGACAGCAAGAAGAAAGTAGGCCACCACCTCAAATACGACGCCCACATCCTCGCACGCTACAACATCGCGCTGGCGGGAATGGCCTTCGATTCGATGCTGGAGTCATACGTCCTGAACAGCGTAGCAACCCGGCACGACATGGATTCAGTGGCGCGCCAATACCTTGGCAAGGAGACGATTCACTACGAAGATGTCGCCGGCAAGGGTGCCAGGCAATTGACGTTTAACCAGGTTGATCTGGAAACAGCCGCACCGTACGCAGCCGAAGATGCTGACATTACGCTGCAACTCCACGAGGCGCTCTGGAGCCAGCTGTGCGACGTGCCGGCACTAAAGAAGGTCTACCAGGAGATCGAACAGCCGCTCGTTCCGGTACTGCTCGACATGGAAGAGACAGGCGTCCTGGTCGATCGCAAGATGCTCCAGACCCAAAGCGGCGAACTCGCGAAGAAGATGGCCAAGCTCGAAGCGAAGGCCCATAAACTGGCCGGTGGTCCGTTCAACCTGGGTTCGCCGAAACAGTTGCAGCAGATCCTGTTTGAAAAGCAGGAGCTGCCCGTTATTCGCAAGACGCCGAAAGGCCAGCCATCGACGGCCGAAGATGTGCTCGTCGAACTCGCCAACGACTATGAATTGCCGGCTGTCATCATCGAGTACCGCAGCGTCAGCAAGCTGAAGAGCACCTACACCGACAAGCTGCCACTGCAGATCAACGAGCGCACAGGTCGAATCCACACGTCGTACCACCAGGCTGTCGCGGCGACGGGCCGCCTGTCGTCGACCGACCCGAACCTGCAGAACATCCCTATTCGCACAGAAGAAGGCCGTCGTATCCGGCAGGCCTTTGTCGCCCCGAAAGGGCAGATCCTGATGGCTGCGGACTACTCACAGATAGAGCTTCGCATCATGGCGCACCTGTCAGGGGACAAAGGGCTGCTCAAGGCCTTCGAGAAGGAGCAGGATGTCCACCGGGCAACGGCCGCCGAGGTCTTCGAAATGGCGCTCGACGATGTCACCGACGACCAGCGGCGCTCGGCCAAGGCAATCAACTTCGGGCTCATGTACGGCATGTCCGCATTCGGGCTCGCCAAACAGCTCGGCATCAGCCGCGGCGAGGCCCAGGAGTACACCGATCTCTATTTCGATCGCTACCCGGGCGTAAAACAGTACATGGATGACATCCGCGCAAAAGCCGGCGAGAAGGGTTATGTCGAAACCGTGTTCGGCCGGCGGCTGTACCTGCCCGAAATCAATACCCGCAATGCGCAGCGCCGCCAGTACGCGGAACGCAGCGCCATCAATGCGCCGATGCAGGGGACGGCGGCCGATATCATCAAACGCGCCATGATCTCGGTGCACGCCTGGTTGCAGGAAGAGCAGCCGGGAGCACGAATGATCATGCAGGTACACGATGAACTGGTGTTCGAGGTGCGGTCCGGTGAGGTTGACGACGTGACGAAGAGGGTGACGGAGCTGATGAATGGGGCGGCGGAACTGGATGTAGCGTTGAAGGTTGATGTGGGCATTGGCGAAAATTGGGATGAAGCGCACTGACCCGGAGCCCAAGAGCCGCGGAAATATGCATTCCCTCACACGCCTCGCCCTTTCAGCTGCTGACACGTGTTTTTGTCAATGTGCCAGCTCGGCTATGGATTCGGGAATGCATTTTCCCGCGACGATCTCAGTCACGTAGCTGAGCGCCTATGTCGTTTGGGGTAGATCGTCCGCTGAACGACTCAAGTACGGCGGG
>JGI24723J26617_10000559_pt1 | contig 36269 bp, 32 predicted proteins | sample Cruoilmetagenom6_FD_26617 | JGI IMG/M metagenome (IMG submission 26617) | reverse complement strand
ACCTGGATATGGCCCGGGCAGTTCATCGGCTTGATGGCGAAGGTTCGGCCATCGACGGTCTCGGACGTGAACATGTTCCCGCCGAAGGATTCCCAATGACCGGATCGTTCCCACAATGTGCGCGCTACCATTTCAGGCGTGTTTACCTCCTGGTAGCCGGCCTCCGTATTTCTTTGGCGGGTATAGCTGATCAGGGTCTGGAACACAGACCAGCCATTGGCGTGCCAGAAAACAGCGCCCGGTGCCTCTTCCTGGAAATGAAACAGATCCATAATGCGCCCGAGGCGACGATGGTCGCGCTTCTCGGCTTCTTCGAGCATATGCAGGTACTTGCGTAACGCCTTGTCATTGGACCAGGCCGTGCCGTAGATGCGCTGCAGCATCTCGTTGCTGGAGTCGCCGCGCCAATAGGCACCCGACACATGCGTCAGTTTGAAGGCTTTGCCCAGCTTGCCGGTCGACGGCAGGTGCGGGCCGCGGCACAGGTCGATGAACTCGCCCTGGCGATACAGTGTCAGGTCCTCATCCGATGGGATGCTCTCAATGATCTCGGCCTTGTATTCCTCGCCGATGCCGCGGAAAAATTTGGCAGCCTTGTCTCGTTCCCAGACTTCGCGGTCGATGGATTCGTCGCGGTCGACGATGTCCTTCATACGGGCTTCGATTGTCTCGAGGTCTGCCTCGGTAAACGGCTCTTCACGCGAAAAGTCGTAGTAAAAGCCGTTCTCGATCGCCGGGCCGATAGTCACCTGCGTTTCGGGCCAGAGCTCCTTGACAGCTTCGGCGAGCACGTGGGCTGCATCGTGCCGTAAGAGTTCGATGCCGTCGTCGCTGTCGCGGGTCACTATTTCGACAGCGGCATCAGTTTCAATGTCGCGACTCAGGTCCCAGAGGTCTCCGTTGACGCGAATCGCCACAGCAGCTCGCGCCAGGCCTTCGCCAATGCTGGCAGCGATTTCGGCACCACTAGTGGCGTTGTCGAACTGACGGTCGGAGCCATCAGGCAGGGAAATTGTGGGCATATTGAGGCAATTCGGTGAAAGATAATGACAGCGCGCAATTGTACGCGAAATAGGATCGCGTACAATCCGCCACCATGACAGATAGCGAATCGCGGGACTTTATCCGCAAGATCATCGATGACGACCTCGAGTCCGGCAAGCACGCGGAAATCGTGACGCGTTTTCCCCCTGAGCCGAATGGCTACCTGCACGTCGGGCACGTCATGTCGATATGCCTCAACTTCGGTGTGGCCGAAGAGACGGGCGGGCGGACGTACTTAAGACTCGACGATACGAACCCGGGCAAGGAGAGCCCCGAGTATGTCGAAGCGATCAAGGAGAATGTCCGGTGGCTGGGTTTCGACTGGGAAGACCGGCTGACGCACGCCTCCGACTATTTTGATCAATTGCATGCATCGGCCATCGAATTGATCGAGAAGGGTGTTGCATATGTCGACAGCCTGAGCGCCGACGAGATACGTGAACACCGTGGCACGCTGACCGAGCCGGGCCGGAACAGCCCTTACCGGGATCGCAGCGTCGAGGAAAACCTCGACCTGTTCCGCCGCATGCATGCCGGTGATTTTGGTGACGGTGAGCACTTGCTGCGCGCGAAGATCGATATGGCGTCGCCTAACATGAACATGCGAGACCCGGCGATCTACCGGATTCGCCACATCCCCCACCAGAATGCCGGCGACAAGTGGTGCATCTACCCAATGTACGACTTTGCTCACGGCCTGTCGGACGCCTTCGAGGGCATCACGCATTCGCTATGTACGCTCGAGTTCGAGGATCACCGGCCGCTGTATGACTGGTTTCTTGACCAGTTGCAGCCGGAGCACCGGCCTCGGCAGATCGAATTCTCACGTCTCAACGTTGCCTACGCGATAACGAGCAAACGCAAACTAAGCGCGCTCGTGGAGGAAGGCCTCGTGTCGGGCTGGGATGATCCGCGTATGCCGACGATTGCCGGAATGCGCCGTCGTGGTTACCCACCCGAAGCGCTGCGCGAGTTCGTGATTCGTGCTGGTGTGACCAAGAAGGACAAGCTCATCGAGATGGGCGCACTCGAGAACTGCGTACGTGAAACGCTCGGCGATTCCGCGCCGCGCCGCATGGCCGTACTGCGCCCTCTCAAGGTCGTGCTGACCAACTACCCGGCAGACCAGGTAGAGATGATGGAGGCCATGAACCATCCAGGCAATCCCGATTTTGGCACACGCGAACTGCCGCTCTCCCGTGAACTCTGGATCGAGCAGGATGATTTCATGGAGGACGCACCGCGCAAGTTCTTCCGCCTGAAACCGGGCGGGGAAGTCAGGCTGCGGTTCGGCTACATCATTCGTTGCGACGACGTTATCAAGAACGAGGCCGGCGACGTAATTGAACTGCGATGCAGCTACGACCCGGATACGCGCAGCGGTACCGGTACGTCGGATCGCAAGGTCAAGGGTACGATTCACTGGGTGTCATGTGAGCATGCAGTTGATGCATCTGTCCGCCTGTACGATCGCCTGTTTAATGACGCCAACCCCAATACGGCCGAAGACTTTCATGGCGTACTCAACGAAAACTCGCTCGACGTTGTATCCGCAAAGCTCGAGCCGTCGCTTGCGGCAGCGGATGAGGCGGTACAGTTCGAGCGCCTTGGCTACTTCTGTGTGGACGAGCAGGACAGCACGCCTGCCTCACAGGTATTTAATCGCATCGTGACACTTCGCGATTCATGGGCGAAGCTGGAGAAGCAGGCGCTGCAGTCTCAGGCGTCGTAGCCGTCGCGGACCAGGAGGGGAGCGCCGCGGGTTGAACCAAGCCCGTCGGCAGCGCTGCCTTCCGCACGGGCAACTTCCACCACACCGAACGAATTAACCAGTGCAAGGTAGTCGCCGGGTTGTGCACGGCCGTAGGTTGTCTGCATGGGGATCTGGTGACCCGCTATGTCAGCGACGGGTTCGTTAAATGCCTCCAGCAGCCTGGCGTCGATATTGCTGATCAGGTTGCCGAAGGTATCGACCGTCACGATGACGCCTGAGATCCGGCCGGCGGCAATATCGGGTTCATCTATCCATCCCGGCGTCCAATCCTGAGTCGGCGTGGCGATGTCCTGCATTTCGATTCGACCGGCGGCCAGTTCGGCTGCGACCGGGGCGAAAATGTCCCGCCCGTGGAACGTAGCACTCGGATTTGGCAGGTTCAGCGACTCGAGCTTTTGCATGTCCAGCGTTAAGACCTGCGGGTCATCGCAGCTGTCGAATAGCTGGGCCAGCAAGCCGTTGTCGGGCGCCATGAATGCATGTCCGTCGCACTCGGCGACCAGTATGTCGCGTTCGGTTCCTACGCCGGGGTCGACAATCGCAAGGTGCACGGAGCCGTCCGGAAACCACTTGTAGGAGCGGCTCACCCAGAATCCGGCTTCGGGTGGCCACTGCGCCGGAATATCGTGTGCGAGGTCGATGATCTTCGCGTCGGGAAAGCGGCTGAGGATCACGCCCTTCATGACGGCAGCAAACGGCCCCTTGTGGCCGAAGTCCGTCGTGATCGTTATTACGCCCGATGGTTGCATGGCGCCAGTCTATCAGGTGGCTACGGCGCTGCGTCCGCCAGCTTGTCGAGGTGCCAGTCCGCGTTGCCAAACAGGGTGCCGATGGCTGTAAGGCGCTTGAAGTAATGCGCGACATCCAGGTCCCAGGTCACGCCCATGCCACCGTGTATCTGCACGGCATCCTGGCCGAGTTTCTTGCCTTCAGTGCCAATCAGGTACTTGATGGCGCTGACTGCACGCTTGCAGTCGTCGCCTTCGGTTGCGCGCGTCATCACGGCCCACATGAGGAGAGATTGTGCTTGTTCGCAGGCCATCAACATGTCGACCATGCGGTGCTGCAATTCCTGGAAACTGCCGATCGGGACGCCGAATTGTTTGCGGTTTTTTGAATACTCGACCGTCTTGTCCTTGAGAACCTGCATGATGCCGACTGCCTCGGCGCAAACCGCCAGCGTGGCATCGTCGATGGTGGCATTCAGGGCCGCGAAACCCTGGCCCACGTTACCGAGAACCGTGTCGGCCTCGGCACGAACATGATCGAGCGACAATTCCGCAGCGCGCAACCCGTCAACCGTCGCATAAGCACTATGAGTGACCCCTTTGGTGTCGGCGGCGACCGCAAACAGCGTGATCCCGTCTTCATCGAGGTTATCGCCCGACGTGCGTGCCGGAACTATAAGCAGGTCGGCGGTTCCACCGTTCGGCACCATGCCCTTTACGCCATTCAATTCCCATGTATCACCATGTTGCGTTGCAGTGGTGCTGACACTCGCCAGGTTATAGTGTGACTGGGGTTCATGGAACGCGAGCGTTGCATGCAAACGACCACCAATGATCGGCTGCAGCCATCGCTCTTTCTGGGCCGCGCCGGCAACGCGTCTGAGGATGCCGCCCGCGAGAACGATGTTGGCAAGGTAGGGTTCAACGACGAGGCTGCTTGCCAGGCTCTGCATCAGGACCATGACATCGGCCGGGCCGCCGCCGAAGCCCCCGTCTTCTTCAGAAAACGGCACAGCTGTCCAGCCGAGATCGGCGAACGTCGACCAGACTTCATCACTGAAGCCCCTGTCGCTATCAGCGTATGACTGCCGTGTATCGAAGTCGTATTCTTTTGCGATGAACTTGGCGACACTGTCGGCGAGCATCGACTGTATTTCGTTGTGCGAAAAATCCATGGACCTGCCTACAGGCCAAGCACATGCTTGGCGATGATGTTCTTCTGGATCTCGTTCGAACCGGCGAAGATCGTTACTTTTCGATGATTGAAATAAGACAGGGCGCTTTGAGTCTCGGTGCCTTCGCCGACAGAGGGGTCTGCCTTGAAAGGCAGGGCGTAGTAGCCGGCCGCTTCCATTTTCAGCTCATCGATCGCCTGCAGAATCTCGGTCCCCTTGATCTTGAGGAAGGATGATTCAGGCCCCGGCGCTTTGCCCGACGCTACTGCGGCAAGTGTCCTCAGCTCGATGTACTCAAGCGACTTGAGGTCGACTTCGACAGCGGCAAGTTTGCGCATGAAGTTCCTGTCGTCGGCGAGAGGTGGTGCGCCGCGAACGGAGCGGTTAGCCTGTTCCCGGAGTTTGCGCAACGCATACTCCGAGTGAAACGTATTGGCCGAGTTGGTGCGCTCATGTTGCAGTAATACTTTGCCATAGGTCCAGCCTTGGCCTTCCTCACCGACCAGATTCTCGACGGGAACCTCGACATTGTCGAAGTGGACTTCGTTAACTTCGTGTGCTCCGTCGAGCAGGATAATCGGTTTGATCGAGACGCCGGGCGCCTTCATGTCGATGAGCAGGAAACTGATGCCTTCCTGTCGTCGTGCAACATCGGTGCTGGTCCTGACGAGGCAGAAAATCCAGTCGGCATGTTGGCCGAGTGTGGTCCACGTCTTGGTGCCATTCACAACGTAATGATCGCCCGCGAATTCGGCACGTGTCTTGAGCGATGCCAGGTCCGAGCCTGCGCCGGGTTCAGAATACCCCTGACCCCACCAGACCGTGCTTGCCAGAATGTCCGGCAGGAAACGCTGCTTTTGCTCGTCGCTGCCAAACGTGTAAATGACAGGGCCGACCATGTTCAGGCCGAAGGGGATCACTCTGGGCGCATTCGCGAGCCCTTCCTCGCGCGCGAAAATATATTTTTGAACAGAACTCCAGCCCGTACCGCCATACTCGACCGGCCAGTTAACGCCGGCCCAGCCCTTGCGATAGATGATCTGTTGCCACCGGATCTGCATTTCGGGTGGGATCTCCTCGCCGGCGTCCATGGCGTCGCGAATGTCACCGGGCATTTCGTCGCGGAAAAATGCCCGGACTTCCTCCCGGAACGCGAGTTCGTCTTCGCTGAAAGTAACGTGCATGCGGTGTATCCCTCCAAACCCAGGCGACGTAGCCTATCAAAGACCTTGGTGGTCGTCTGCCGCGGTTTGTATCGGCCGCCGTTTACGGCAGAATGCGTCCATGAGTTCACACCTGATCCCCGATGATGATCCCGCGACTAATGTTGCAGTTGTACGCGACGCCCTGCGCAGGCCCTTGCACGATCTGCGAATATCGCTGCTGGACCAGTGTAATTTCCGGTGTCCCTACTGTATGCCGGAGGATGAATTTCATGCGGATTTTGAGTTTCTAAAGAAGCAACAGCGGCTCAGCCACGACGAGATTCTCAAGATAGCGCGTGTCGCTGCGGAGCTTGGCGTCAGTAAATTACGGCTGACGGGCGGCGAACCGTTGCTGGACAAGCACATCACGACACTCGTCGGTGGGCTGGCTGCCATTCCGGGTATTGACGACCTGGCTCTGACCACGAATGCGATGCTGCTTGCACCGGTCGCGAAGAAACTCGCCGAGGCGGGGCTGCACCGGGTAACGATCAGTCTCGACAGTCTGGACGCGGACGTGTTCCTGCGCATGAGCGGCGGCCGCGGCGATCTTGCGCAGGTCCTGAAAGGGATAGATGCGGCACAGGAAGCCGGGCTCACACCCATCAAGATCAATGTCGTCGTGCAGCGGGGAGTTAACGAACACACAGTACTTGAGGTGCTCGAACACTTTCGGGGCAGCGGACACATTGTGCGGCTTATCGAATTCATGGATGTCGGCAATCGCAACGGCTGGCGGCTCGACCAGGTCGTGCCGTCCCGACAGCTCCTCGAACAGGTTCGGGAGCGCTGGCCACTAAGGCGTGTCGATCAGAGCTACGCGGGTGAGGTGGCGAGGCGCTACAAGTATATCGATGGACAGGGCGAAATCGGATTCATCTCATCGGTGACCGAGCCTTTCTGCGGTGCTTGCAGCCGTGCACGCTTGTCGGCCGACGGCATGCTTTATACTTGTCTGTTCGCCAACCAGGGAACCGATTTGCGGCAGTCGCTCAGGAATGACGCGGACGAAGAGGAGCTTGCCGATATCCTCTCGCAGATCTGGTTGCAGCGTGCGGATCGTTACAGCGAATTGCGCCGCCCGGAACTGGCCGAATCGCATGTATTGCGCAAAGTCGAAATGTACCGAATCGGGGGATAGCCGTTGGGCAAACTTAGTCACATCGACGCAGAGAACCGGCCGACCATGGTCGATGTCAGCGATAAGCAGGCGACGGATCGTACAGCACTTGCACGTTCGCGAGTTCGCCTGCCTGGCGAGATCGTCGCTCACATTACGGGCGACGAGATAACGACGAAAAAGGGGCCGGTGTTTGCGACGGCAATCATTGCCGGTGTCATGGCGGCGAAGAAGACGCACGACCTGATTCCCTTCTGCCACCCGCTGGGCCTGACCAACTGTAAAGTCACGATTGAAATGCAGGACCACGACGTTGTTATCGAGTGTTACTGCAAAGTGCATCACAAGACAGGTGTGGAAATGGAAGCGCTTACGGGTGCGAGTGTAGCGGCGCTGACCGTTTACGACATGCTCAAGGCGATGTCGCATGACATCGTTATCCGTGATACGCAGCTCGTATCTAAGACGGGCGGCAAACAGGATTTTCGGCGTGATGAATGAGCAACCGATATACGGGCTCGTTTTGTCGGGCGGCAAGAGCAGGCGTATGGGCAGCGACAAGGCGCTGCTCGAGCGCGATGGACAGTCGCAACTCGCGTTCATCGTCGGCCTGCTGGAACCACGCGTTGATCGCGTGTTTGTGTCGACCCGGGAAGATCAGAAAGACGAGCCGGAGCGCGCCAGTTACGACCTGGTGATTGATCGCTACGACGATATGGGTCCGTTGGCTGGCATCCTTTCGGCAATGGATGAGCATCCTGGTGCTGACTGGCTGGTCGTCGCCTGTGATCTGCCCAACATCGGCAGCGAGACGCTTGAGCACCTTCTGGAGAATCGTTCCACGGTGCACCCCTTCAGCGCTTATGTGAGCACTCACGACGGCTTGCCGGAACCACTGTGTGCTGTGTACCGATCGGGCAGCGCGCCGCTGGTCAGGCAATTTGCCGACGACGGCATGCACTGTCCGCGCAAGATTCTTATTCGATCCGACACGCATCTGCTCGAACAAGTTGACCCGGCGTCGCTCGACAATGTGAACACGCCTGGCGACCTTGCAGGCAGTATCCTCGAGGCCACGTCTTGAAGACCGACATGAAGACAATCACCGTTCGCTATTTCGCGATGTTTCGCGAGCATGCCGGCATCGCCGAGGAGATACTGAGCCTGAATGCGACAACGGCACACGACGTATTCGAATTCACACGTGAGCGCCATGGGTCGACGGAGCCAAACGGTCATTGCAAAGTTGCGATCAACGACCAGATGGCCGACTGGGACAGCCCTGTATATGACGGTGATACGGTTTTGCTGTTTCCTCCGGTCGCAGGTGGCTGACGTGATCGAAGTCACTGAGTCACCAATAGACACTGCCAGCCTGCAGCGGTCGCTGGCGAATCCTGCCGCGGGCGGTTTTTGCGCGTTCGAGGGATGGGTGCGAAACGAGAATGAGGGTCACGTCGTTGAGCGCCTCGAATACGAGGCCTACGAGCCGCTGGTCGTCGCCGAAGGCGAGAAAGTGCTGGCAGAGGCGAAGCAACGATTCCCGTATCTTGAGGCACGCTGTGTGCATCGCGTTGGCCTGCTGGACCTGGGTGAGTGCGCCGTGTGGATAGGCGTGGCATCGGCGCACCGGGATGAGGCCTTCAAGGCGTGTCGCTACATCATCGATCAAATAAAAGTTCGCCTTCCCATCTGGAAGAAAGAACACTACGCCAATGGTGATTCGGGCTGGGTGAACTGCGAGCGCTGCGCCGCGCACGGGATTGCGGATTGAGTTTGCATCAGGTATCACTGGGCGCTGGTTTCAGGAATGTACACTGCGCGGGGAAAGGCTTTTGAAGGTAATACGGTCCATTGACGATGCGAAGGCGCTCGAAGGAGAAGAGGTCGGTCTTTCCGACTGGATCGTCGTCGACCAGCATCGTATTGACCAGTTCGCCGAGGCAACTGCCGATTACCAGTGGATTCATGTTGATACGGAGCGCGCCGCGAAGGAAATGCCGAATGGCAAGACGATCGCACACGGTTACCTGACGCTCGCGTTGATCCCGGCATTTACAGCGAACTTCGTAGAGGTCGTAAATCTTGAAAGGGCAATCAACTTCGGCCTGAACAAGGTGCGTTTCTACGCGCCGGTTCCAGTAGGTGCCAAGTTGCGAGGACGCGCGACCGTGCTACAGGCGCGCCGCAGGGCCGGCGCCCTGCTGCTGACCTCGGAAGTGCGAATCGAAGTCGAGGGCGAGCGCAAGCCAGCCTGCGTTGCCGAGACACTCGGCATGTACTTCTTCAGTGACTAAGGCAGCGGCCTAGCGTTTATGTAGCCACTTCGGCAGGAACGAATAAGGGTCCTGGTCCACCTTCGTGTTCCACGCCACGTTGTTCGCGTCGAGCAACTTTGCCATCGAACCGTCCTTGGCGGCATCGAACAGATCGGTCGCACCGCCAACGTGATGCCCGCCAATGTAGATCTGCGGAATCGTCTTGAGCCCCGTGTCTTCCTCAAGCGCCTTGCGGATATTTCCACCTTTGCTATCCGCCTGGTAGGCCACGGAATCGAGATCGATGGATCGGTACGGGATCTCGTAATCTGCAAACATCTTGCGGACTGACCAGCAAAACTCGCACCACTCAAGTGCGAACAGGATCACCGGGTTGTCGGCATCGTGCATCGCTTCCTTGAGGAATTCGACAGCATCGGCGGGCGCACCCGCGGATTTTTCCCCGGCGTCGTCGGTTACGGCTCGCGGAGGAGGAGGCGTTGAGTCGAAGCGGTAATTCGGCGTTGACCGGGAAATCTGCTGTTCATCCTCGGTCATGTCGGCTGGAATCTCTTCGAACAACGGCGTACTCAGGTAGCGTTCGCCAGTATCGGGCAGCATGCAGAGAATGTTCGAGCCCGGCTCCGCCCGCTCGGCAACTGCCAGAGCGCCAGCCAGGGTCGCGCCCGCCGAGATGCCGGCAAATATTCCTTCTTCCTTCGCAAGCGCGCGCGACAGGCGCAGCGATTCGTTGCCGTCGACAGGAACTATCTCGTCGATCATATCGGCATCGACCGCGTCTTCGGTCAGTTTTGGAATGAAGTCCGGGCTCCACCCCTGCATGAGGTGAGGGCGAAACAGCGGGTGACTCTCTTTCGGTGTGCCGTCGGCCAGGCGTTCCTGCGGGATGCCGCTTCCCAGGATCTGCGCGTTATCGGGTTCACACACAATCACCTTCGTGTGAGGGCTATTCTCTTTGAGGTAACGGGATACTCCCTTGATCGTCCCGCCGGTGCCAAAGCCCGAGACCCAGTAGTCGAGTTTCTTGTCGGCAAATGCTTCGAGGATCTCGGGCGCCGTCGTACGCGTATGCGCATCGGCGTTGGCCTCGTTCTCAAACTGCCTTACAAGGAACCAGCCATGTTTCTCGGCAAGTTCGGTGGCCTTGGCCAGCATGCCGCTGCCTTTCAATGCTGCGGGTGTCAGCACAACCTTCGCACCCAGAAATCGCATCATGCGACGGCGCTCGACACTAAAGCTCTCGGCCATCGTGACGACCAGCGGATAACCCTTCTGCGCACACACGATAGCGAGGCCAATACCGGTGTTGCCCGACGTCGCCTCTACGACTGTCTGACCAGGCTTGAGCGTGCCGTCTTCCTCGGCAGATTCGACAACGGATAACGCCAGGCGGTCTTTCACTGACCCACCCGGGTTGAAGGATTCCACTTTGACGTACACATTGACGTCACCGGGGCCGATTTTGTTCAGCTTGACGACAGGCGTGCCGCCAATCGTCTCCAGGATGTTGTTATACAGCTTGTTCATGTCGACGCCTTCGTGACTTTTACCAAACTATAGTCTTCAATAGGGCCTATGACGATTTTGGTCGCGATTCTTGGCGTATTCCTGGGTCTGCTGGGGCTGGTCGGACTGGCCCAGCCAGATCGCTTTCGGTCGATGTTCAGGTCCATGGAAAGCCGACTGCGCTTTCGGTTCGCCATCTTCACTCGTCTTGGCATGGGTGCACTGCTCTGGTGGCTCGCTGACGAGCTCAGGCATCCACATGTCATGCGTATTCTGGCTGTCATTGCACTGGTCGCCGCGGTTGGCGTCCTGATCATGGGCCGCGAGCGTCTCGACAGGATGATCGACTGGTGGTTGTCCCGCCCGGATGGACTGCTGCGTGTTTCGGCGATCTTTGCTGCAGCTTTCGGTGCCTACCTCGTCTACGTGGCTGTTTAGTCGCCGGGTGGGTCGTCTGAAAACTCGGCCGTGGTCTGGCGTTTGCGGTTGACAACAAGCCGGGTCACATCGGGCCGGGAATAGTGCCCAACGACGTCCATGCTATGGCGCTCCTCGAGAACACGAGCCTGGTCGATTTCCACGACGCTTAATGATTCTGAGCCAGTAACGGGCTCGAGCAGCCATTTCCCGTCCGGACCCGCGACACAAGAACCACCATCCGCCATGACATCGTCGGCTGTGTCCAGCAGCAGGTCGGCGTGCGGCAGCGACGAATCGATGTCCTCGCGGCGCATCAGNCCCGAGACCGACACCACGTAGGAACGGCTCTCACGCGCAATGAAGCGCGTGATGTCTTCCGTATTGCCGACGTTGCCCGGCCAAATGGCGACGTGCAGGTCCTCGCCCTGTGCGTAGAGCGCGGCACGCGGCAACGGCAACCAGTTCTCCCAACAGTTCAGGCCGCCAACCGTGAATGGCCCGACCTTGTGTGTGCGCAAGCCATTGCCGTCACCGATGGCCCAGACCAGTCGTTCCTCGTGCGTCGGCATGAGCTTGCGATGCACGGAGCCGATTTGGCCAGAACTGTCGATGAAGACCATGGAGCAATACAGGCTGTGGCCGCCACGATTGGTGGCACGTTCCATGACACCGACATAGATGGCGATGTTGTGCTTGCTGGCAGCTTTACACACCGGCTCGAGGTCGCCGTCTTCTATACAGACGCCCTGGCGGACGTAATGGGCAAACAGTTCCTTTTGTAATGAGGATTCAAAGGCGGCACCGCCCGTTCGCTCGACCCAGAACGGGTAGCCCGGCACCAGTGCCTCGCCGAACGCGACGAGGTCGCATCCCTTACCGGCGGCGTCGCCAATCCAATTGACGACTTTGTCGATGGTCGCGACGCGGTCGAGCCACGCAGGTCCAATCTGGGCGAGACCGACGGTAAGCTTGCTTTCGGACATGCTGTACTCCAGAACGCGGGGTCAAAAAAAAGGGCGGCAGGAGAACCTGCCGCCCTTCGTCTTCGTTGATGCTAGTCCCAGTTCTTACGGAACGAAATACCGTAAGTCGCGGGTTCGGACGGGTACGAGTTCGTCCTGCCCGTATCGAGCAAAGGCGGATCAAACGAGCCATTGTAATAGCGCTCATCCGTAACGTTGCGGCCCCACAGCGTAATCGTTGCTTTCGCGCCGGTGAACTCGTAGCCGAGGCGCACATTCAGGATGCCGAAGGAATCCTGCAGCGTAAACGGATCGTTATCGCCATCTGTCAAGGTTTCAGATGCATGCGCATATTCCGCTCGGAAAAAGGCGTTGTTGTTGCCGATCGGGATATCTTGTGTGAGGGCGAGCATAAACCGGTCTTCGGGGTTGTACGGAATAGCTTCACCACTTCTGTCTCCTGAATCGGTTACACCAGTGTGAAACGGTGACGAATCCCACGCCACGCCGTCAAGAAACGTAATGTACTCGCCCTCGTTGTGCGCGAAGTAGCCAGAGACACTGGTATTGTCGAGAACCTGCCAAAGCCATTCAATCTCCACACCCTTGATTTCGAGGTCGCCTGCATTCCGAAGGATAAAGCCTGAGCCCTCAAACGTATTTGCCTGAAAATCTTCAAAGTCCGTCTGGTAAATTGCGGCCGAAACTCGCAGCCGATCGCTTAGATCACCCTTGAATCCAAGTTCAAACGACTTTGATTGCTCGGCATCGAACAACTGCGAGAACAACGGGTTAGTCGGGTCGGCAGGGTTATATTCGATGCGGTCCGCGTTCGTGCCGCCGGCTTTGAAACCTGTCGAGTATGCCGCGTATGCCATCACTTTGTCATCAATGAACCAGGTGCCCTTGAGCGTACCGGTAATTTGGTCATCGTTGAGGGTCTCGTGGACATCCGGTCGTGGTGAGAATGGCGGCAGCGTCCACGCAGCCCATCCAACGTTGGGTTGCGCAACAGCAAGCAACGGAGTCAGGTCAGGCGGTGCGCCGACCATGCCTCCAGCTGCCCATTGCTGGAACAAGAAAATTGTCGTCGCGATAGCGGTCGTGTCCGGCCGTAGAACGCCGGGATTCGTTTGCGTGTACAGGGCGTCAATATCCTTGGTCTCGTCTGTGTAACGAGCACCCAGGGACAGTTCAAACGCATCGCCGATCGCCCAGTCGACCTGACCGAAAATAGCGAAACCGTCGTGCTCCTGATTCACGTCATCATTTGCGAAGGCGCCGGGGGGAAAGCCTGCGGCCCCGGTCGGAAACAGTATACCTACGGCACCGAGTCCCTGCGAAATAGCTGTGACACCATTGGTGAGGTCGGAAAGCGTTGGTTGCCCCAACGCTGCCTGGCCCAGGTCGATGTATGTTTGAAGCTCGGTGCCAGCTATCGTTCTCGTGTTGCTCTCAATGTCCTGTGCGAAGTAGTAGGCACCGGCAACCCAGTTGCTGTTGTCGCCGAATTCGCCGGCAAGCCTGAACTCCTGGGAGAACGACTGCTGCGTGGCATCATTGGTGCGTTCAGCGATCGAGGTATCGGTAAAGTCGACGTCGATCGAGTCAAACGTATCAAATGCTCGGAATGCGCTGATAGAAGTGAACGTGGAGCCATTGGCCAGCGTTTTGTCCATCTCCACCGAAATGCCGCGATCCTCGTTCTCCGAGGTCGGCGCAAAATTCGTTGCGGTCCGGTAATCCTCCCAGTTCGCCTGGATGACATTTGGCGGGAGAGGGAACGGATAATTCTGGTCGGTATACACCGTGTTACCCAACTGCATAAGAATGGCATCAGGTCCATTGACGACCTGTCCGGCAGCAAGTGCACCTCGAGAGAAGATACTGTCGATGCGGGTCGTGCCTACACAGCAAACCTCGTCGATCTCGGCATAGTCCGCAATAATGCGGGCACTGAAGTCGTCGCTGTTGTCGTAGGCCAGCTGCAGGCGGACGCCCATGCGGTTGCGGTCGTTGTATAGGTCTTCAATGGGCCCAATCTGTGGCGAAATCTGGCCGCTGAAGTTATCGTCCTGGACATAGCCGTCGCGCCTTGAGTTGAACACCGTTCCGCGGAAGGCGAGATTGTCAGAAAGCACGATGTTCGTCGCGGCAGCCACTCGCNCCAGACTGTAGTCACCGGCGGTCACTTCAAGAAACGCATCGTTGCCGTCTACGCTTGGTGCCACCGTCGAAATGTTGACGGCACCGGACGCCGTATTCTTGCCGAAAAGTGTGCCCTGTGGACCTCGAAGAATTGAGACGGTTTCGACGTCCACCAGTTCATTGATCAGCGAGCTCTGGCGAGAGCGGTAGACACCGTCGACATAGAGCCCAACCGACGATTCAACGCCAAAGTTGTTCGAGGTGGAGCCGATGCCCCGAATGCTGAAGCTTGATGTCGTTGTCGTCTGGCTGCCGCCAACAATCAGCCCAGGGACATTTTGTTGCAGATCAATCATGTCCTTGATGCCGGACGCCTCGATCTGTGCTCCGGTGACCGCTGTTATGGCGACAGGAACGTCCATGACGTTCTGTTCGCCTTTGACCTTCGAAGTAACAATGATCTCTTCGAGGAACGCGGAGCTTTCATCCTGTGCGAACGCAGGTACAGCCAGTGCAAGGCCGACCACTGGAAGCGCCACAGCGTGACCAAGATTGAGTATGCTGATACCAATCGGTTTCATGATTCCCCCCCTTCATGGGATATAGCTTTATTATCGCGACCAAGCATAACACGGTTTGCGCGAAGCGAAATGTTCTATAAGCTCATGAAAAATACGTGGTTATCCCGAACCAGAACTCGACGAAGGACACGCCTATGCACGGTCTGATGATGGACACTCCCCTGCTGATTTCTTCAATCGCGGAACACGCAGAAAAATTTCATGGCAACCGTGAAATCGTCTCGGTGACCATGGACAATCCCCGGCATCGATACACAATGCGCGATGCGGTGCAGCGGTCCCGACGACTGGCCAATGCACTCGACAAACTCGGGCTGGAAAAGGGCGACCGCGTCGCGACGATAGCCTGGAATGACTATCGCCATCTGGAGATTTACTACGGCGTCAGCGGTGCCGGCTACGTATGCCATACGATCAATCCGCGGCTCTTTCCCGAACAGCTCGTGTTCATCATCAATCACGCAGAAGACCGCTGGATCTGTACAGACCTGATGTTTGTACCTTTGCTCGAGAAGCTGTTGCCCCAGATACCGAACGTCGAGGGCTTTGTTGTGATGACTGACGAGGCAAACATGCCCGACACATCACTTCCCAACGCCATTTGCTACGAATCATTGCTGGCCGCTGAGTCATCGGAGTACGCATGGCCGCAGCTCGATGAACGGTCAGCGTCTGCGCTTTGCTATACGTCAGGTACAACAGGCGACCCGAAGGGCGTCCTCTATGACCACCGTTCGACGGTGCTGCATTCCTATGCCGGGATCGCACCAGACGTCCTGAACCTGTCGAGTCGCGATGTCGTGCTGCCGGTCGTACCCCTTTTCCATGTGAACGCCTGGGGCATTCCCTATTCGACATTGATGGTCGGCTCCAAACTGGTTTTCCCGGGGCCGAAGATGGGCGACGGTGAGGCGCTGTACGAACTTCTGGAATCGGAGAAGGTGACGCTGGCGCTGGGCGTTCCGACAGTGTGGCTGGCGCTGCTGCAGTATTGCGACCAGGCGGGCAAGACGCTCGATTCACTGGAACGTACGGTCATCGGCGGCGCAGCCGTGCCCAGGGCCATGATTGAGCAGTTCGAAAAGGTACATGCGGTCCAGGTAATTCAGGGCTGGGGCATGACTGAAACGAGCCCGATCGGTACGGTGAATACGCCCAAGGCCGGAATGGAAGGTCTAAGTGACGAGGCGCGGCTGGATCTTGCGACCAAGGCGGGTCGCGGAATCTTCGGTTGTGAATTGCGAATCGTCGATGATGAGGGCCAGGAACTGCCGTGGGATGGAGTTGCCTATGGTGCGTTGCAGGTACGCGGACCCTGGATCTGCAGCGACTATTTCAAGCTCGAAGGCGCGGCCGGGTCCCACTCTGACGATGGCTGGTTCGATACGGGCGATGTCGCGACGATCGATCCGCAGGGCTACATGGCAATAACGGACAGGACCAAGGACGTCATCAAGTCGGGTGGCGAGTGGATCAGTTCGATCGAGCTTGAGAACGAGGCAATTGGCCATCCGGCAGTCGCGGAAGTGGCCGTCATCGGCGTAGCGCATCCCAAATGGACCGAACGCCCGCTGCTTGTCGTCGTAGCCGCAGAAGGGCAGGAGATCGACAAGCAGGAATTGCTCGCGTTCTTCAAAGGCAAGGTGGCCGACTGGTGGATTCCAAATGACGTCGCCATTGTCGATGAACTGCCGCATACCGCAACCGGCAAGGTCAAGAAGATTGAATTGCGGCGACAATTCACCGACTATGCGCTTCCCGAATAGATACCCGGTTTTGAGGAAATTCAATGGCTGACCCCAAGCGCCTGTATGGGCTGAACGCGCTTGTGCTAAATGCGGCCGACGGCATTGGCGAAGCAATTGCCCGGACGCTGATCAAGCACGGTGCCACGGTCATCGCTGCCGACACAAACAACAGCGGTGTTGTGCAGCATTACGCGTCAGTCAGAGGGATTACCGGGCACGTCGCCAACCTGAACGACCCGGAACAGCTGGCCGTGCTGGTCGCGGAGACCGTCGAGAAACAGGGTGGGCTCGATATCCTGGTAACGGATTTCCTTTTACGCCAGGAGGCACCGCTCGTAAAGGCTGATGAGAGACTGGACGCGGTACTGAAGCAGCGAGCCACGCTGGTCATGGCTGCCTGCCGGGCTGCGTTGCCACATCTTAAGAAGAGTCCTGCCGGGCGTATCATCAACATCGGCTTCCTGCGCAGTTTCTTCGCAGCCGACGGCGCTGATGCGAGTGTCAGGGCCGAGCGTGATCTGGCGAACCTGACGCGTGCACTGGCGGCAGAGACCGGTGAGTTCGGCATCACGGCAAACTACATTCAGCCCGGCGCTGTCATGACGCCTGAGAGTCGCGAAGTGTTTCGCAAGAACGATGGGCTTCGCGATCATTGCATCCGGAGTTCTGCGGCTCGACGGCTCGGTGAACCCGTTGATGTCGCCAAGGTCGCGCTTTTCCTTGCAAGCGACGACGCCGTATTCGTGAGCGGTGCCGGCATTGCCGTCGATGGCGGTCGCCTGGACAGCTGATGCATCCCGTCATCGATGACCTGATTACGCTGCTCAGACTCGAGCGTATCGAGGAGAATATTTTCCGCGGCGTCAGTCGCGACATCGGCAGCCCGCAGGTATTTGGCGGGCAGGTGCTAGGGCAGGCCTTATCGGCGGCGCAACACACGGTCGAGGGCAGGACAGCGCATTCCCTGCACGGTTATTTTTTGCGTCGCGGCGATATCAACGCACCCATCATCTATGATGTCGACCGTTCTCGTGATGGTGGCAGCTTCTCCAACCGGCGTGTGGTTGCCATTCAACACGGCCGGCCGATTCTGAACCTGGCGGCGTCATTCCAGGTTCCGCAGGAGGGCCTGTCGCACCAGGCTGAAATGCCTGACGTTCCGGAGCCGGACGGACTGAAGGACCTTACGCACCTCGCGGCGGATGTACTCGACACGATTCCGGTCAAGCTGCGGCGCTTCATGACCGATCAGCGGCCGTTCGAGTTTCGTCCTGTTGAACAGTCGGACCTCGACGACCCGGCACGGCGACCGCCCTACAAGCATGTCTGGATTCGGGCTGTCGATGCCATGCCCGACGGGGTCGCATTGCACCAGAACCTCATGGCGTATGTCTCGGACTTCGAATTGCTGACTACCGCAACACTGCCGCATGCGCTGCCATTCACGCGGGGCAATGTCATCCTGGCGAGCCTCGATCACGCACTCTGGTTTCACCGGGAGTTTCGCATGGACGAGTGGCTGCTGTACTCAATGGACAGTCCGAATGCTTCCGGTGCACGCGGCTTCGCACGCGGGCAGTTCTTCACGCAGGCGGGCGAGCTGGTCGCCTCGACAACGCAGGAAGGACTTATCCGGGTGGTCGACCCGAATCAGGACAGGAAGCGCTCAGACCCCAGGACGCAGGTCTGACAAGAACCGGGCCGCATTGGCCATGTAGACATCTGCTGACCAGCGGATATGTTCGATCTCTTGTTCGTTTAGCTCACGCACCACTTTGGCCGGCGCGCCGAGAATCAGGGAGCCGTCCGGAAACTCCTTGTTCTCGGTGACGAGTGCATGCGCGCCCACCAGGCAATTGTTGCCGATCCTGGCACCATTAAGCACGGTGCTGCCGATACCGACCAGCGAATTATCGCCAATCGTACAGCCGTGCAACATGACCTTGTGCCCGACCGTCACTCCGTTTCCGATTACGAGTTCGATGCCCTCGTCAGTGTGCAATACGGAGCCATCTTGAATATTGCTGCGCGCACCGATGGTGAGCCAGTCGTTGTCGCCACGCAGCACACAGTTAAACCAGACACTGGACTGGTCACCGAGGCGGACGCTACCGATGATTGATGCATTGTCGGCGACGAAGTGCCCTGCGCCCTCAAATTCCGGGACGCGGTCGCCGAGCGTGTAAATCACTTCGCCTTGCCCTGCGCAGCCACCGCTGCCGCCGCCTTCGCGATGGCCTCGGGATCGCCGAGGAATTCGCGCGATATCGGCTTGAGGTCGTCATCGAGTTCGTAGGCCAGCGGTACGCCTGTCGGAATATTGAAGCCCGTGATTTCTTCGTCCGATACGCCGTCGAGCATCTTTACCAGTGCGCGCAGGCTGTTGCCGTGCGCGGCGATCAGGACGTTCTTGCCGGCCTTGAGATCCGGTGCGATAACGTCTTCCCAGCAGGGGAGCACGCGCTCGAGTGTCAGCTTGAGCGATTCGGCACCGGGCAGGCCCTCGACACCGGCATAGCGCGGGTCATGCTGCGGGTGACGTTCGTCGTTGTCCTCAAGCGGTGGCGGCGGAATATCGTAACTACGGCGCCAGATATGTACCTGGTCATCACCGTATTTGGCCGCGGTCTCGGCTTTGTTGAGTCCCTGGAGTGCACCGTAGTGGCGTTCGTTCAAACGCCAGTCACGCGTGACGGGAATCCACATCAGGTCCATCTGGTCGAGTATGTGCCAGAGCGTGCGAATCGCGCGCTTCAGGACTGACGTGTAGGCGATGTCGAACTCGTAGCCGAGTTCGCCGAGCAGTTTGCCCGCGGCGATGGCTTCGTCATTGCCTTGCTCGGTCAGGTCCACGTCTTTCCAGCCCGTGAACAGGTTCTTCAGGTTCCAGTCGCTCTGGCCGTGCCGGCAGAGTACAAGCTTCCCAGCCATAGTTTCTCCGAATCGTGTTATCAGGATGAAATCAGGTTCCGCAGTTCCTGCGCGGCGACCGACAGCGTAGCAAAGTCGATATTATTGCGTAGCTTCATCTCGTCCATCGTTTGCGTGAATTGCTGCACCTCTTGTTCATGCCTGGCGAGCCAGCGGCGTGCGACCTCGCGCGAATCCCGGGTACCGCGATTCGTCAACAGCGTATCGCCAATCTGGCGCCGCAGCTTGAAGAAATCCTCACGCAGGTTGTGGCGTGCCATCGCCTGCCAGCGGCCGGAGACCTTGAGGTCTTCAGCTGAGTTGTGCAGCCACTGCAGCCCGAATGCATCATTGAATGAAGAGTACAGGCGTGCCGACTCGATCACGTCCCGATTGCGAGAAGCTGCGAGGTCAACGATATCGAGGGCTGCACGCGTCAACAGCAACAGGGAAATCTTGCTGGCGAGTTTTTCGGGCACACCCATGTCCAACCAGGACTGCCGGGCCCCGCCAATGCGAGCCTGGCTGGCTTTCGATACGTAACTGCTCGAGCGTGAGTAGATTTTCGCCATGCCGGCCTTCAGGCGTTCGACACTCTTTACGATGTCGAGCCCTTCACCTTGCTGCTCGATCAGCCAGTAACAGGCGTGTCGCAGCGTACGGCTGATCTCGAACATCATGAGCATCTGGGCCTTGGCGGGGATGACATGATCGAGCGCCTCGATTTCCTTGAGCAACGGACGCGCGCGGCAAATGATGCGCGCAACTTCGTAGGCGCGCGCCACTGTAAGAATGCTCGCACCGGTGTCTGCCTGCGCCCGTTTGACGAATGCAGGACCCATGCGATTGACAATGTCGTTCGCGATGAGCGTGGCCAGAATTTGCCGACTCAGTCGGTGAACAGGAATCAGGTCCGAATAGCGGCGACGCAGGACATCCGGGAAGTAGCGCTCCGGATCGATCTGCAGGAAGTCCGTCAGCAAATCGTCCGAATCGATCAGGCCGTTGTACAGGTCGATCTTGGCGTAACTCAGGACTACCGCCAGTTCAGGTCGTGTCAGGCCCTGTTTTCGATTCCGCCGGTCTTCAATCTCGGCCTCGTCCGGGAGGAATTCCAGGTCGCGGTCGAGTTCGCCGGTACGTTCCAGGTCCGCGATAAGCCGCGCCTGCTCGTCCAGTCGATCCGTTGACAGCATTTCACTCATGCTGATGGCTTGCGTCTGCAGGTAGTTGTTGCGCAATACGAGGTTTGCGACATCGTCTGTCATGGACGCCAGCAGCTCGTTACGTTTTTCGCGCGACATGTTTTTCTGCTTGGTAACCAGGCTGAGCAGAATCTTTATGTTGACCTCGCGGTCGGAGCTGTCGACGCCACCGGAGTTGTCGATGAAATCGGTGTTGATACGCCCGCCGTTCAAACTGAACTCGACGCGTGCTCGTTGTGTCAGGCCGAGATTGCCGCCTTCGCCGATGACCTTGCAGCGCAATTCGTCTGCGTCGACACGCAGGGCATCGTTGCTGCGATCACCAACATCTGAATGGCCCTCGCTGCTGGCCTTGACGTAGGTGCCGATACCACCGTTCCACAACAAGTCGACGTTCATCTTCAGGATTGCGCGAATCAGATCATCCGGTTGTAACGACGATTCATCGATATTGAGCAGGTCGCGAACTTCCGGGCTCAGGCGAATGGTCTTCGCCTGGCGCGAGAATACTCCGCCGCCCTTGGAGATGAGCTTCTCGTTGTAATCATCCCAGGTCGACCCTGCCTTGCGGAACAGGCGCATGCGCTCCTTGTAAGTGGCGGCCATGTCCGGCGTCGGGTCCAGGAAAATGCGGCGATGATTGAAGGCTGCCACGAGCTGAATTTTCTTCGACAACAACATGCCGTTGCCAAATACGTCACCGCTCATGTCACCGATTCCGACGACCGTGAACGGGTCCGTCTGTGTATTGAGGCCCTGCTCGTGGAAATGCCGTTTGACGGCTTCCCAGGCGCCTTTCGCGGTAATGCCCATGACCTTGTGGTCATAGCCCGCGGAGCCGCCGGAAGCGAACGCATCGTCCAGCCAGAAGCCGTATTCAGCAGACAGGCCGTTCGCAATATCGGAGAACGTTGCCGTGCCTTTGTCGGCCGCCACGACGAGGTAGGGGTCGTCACCGTCACGGCGAATGATGCCATCGGGCGTGATGACGCCATCGTCGACAACATTGTCGGTCAGGTCGAGCAGGCCACGAATAAATGTCTTGTAGCAATGCACGCCATTTTCAAAGATCGCGTCGCGATCATCCACGGGTGCGCGTTTCGGGAAGAAGCCGCCCTTGGCACCTGTCGGAATGATCACGGTGTTCTTCACAACCTGCGCCTTCATGAGACCCAGCACTTCGGTGCGGAAGTCCTCACGGCGGTCCGACCAGCGGAGTCCACCGCGTGCGATGTCGCCGCCGCGCAGATGCACGCCTTCGACTTCAGGCGAATACACGAATACTTCGTACTTGGGTTTCGGCAACGGGACTTCAGGCAATTTATCAGGATCGAGTTTGATCGAGATAAAACTCTTCGGCCGATCGTCGTCGCCCTTCAGGAAGTAGTTGGTACGTAAAGTTGCGTCGATGCCGCCGGCAAAGGCCGTGAGAATGCGGTCTTCGTCCACGTTGCGCGCCCTTGACACGCCACGCTCAACTCTCGTCCGAACTATTTTCAGCTCTCTCGAGCGTTTCGACTTCGAGACGTCCGGACTGAATTGCAACTCGAACAGCTCAACCAGTGCGCGGGCAAGTTTCGCATGCGCGACGAGGACGTTCTCCATATAGGCCTGGCTGAACGGTACGCCGAGCTGCAGGATATGTTTCGCGTAGCACCGCAGAAGCGTGACCTGGCGCCATGTCAGGCCGGCGGCGACAATCAGGCGATTGAGGCCATCGTTCTCCGCCTCGCCGGCGAGTACGGCCATGAAGCACTCCTCAAAGCGTTCGGAAACCCCCTCGACATCTATGGCCGTGCCTGATTCGTGACGCAGGTGGAAATCCTGGATCCAGAATGTCTGGCCAGGTTCCATATGGCATTCGTACGGGTGTTCGGTGTAAACCGCGGAGCCCATAGACTCGACGATGGGCAGCGCATCGGAAAGCGCAATCGGACTGTCGACGCTATACACGATGAATCGCATATCGCCGGGCGTCAGGTCGGGCGCGGCATAGAGGTCCACGCTGCGAGAATAGCCGCCGCGCACCATGTCATCGATTGCGCGGATATCCGAGCAGGCTTCGGCAGGCCGGGAGTCTTCCTGAAAACCTGCCGGGAAGATGTGACCGTAAGCGCGATAGAGCTGTTCGCCTTCATCGTTGCCGTAGGTCTCAACCATTTCCGCACGGAGGCGATCGGACCACGTGACCACCAGTTCAGCGAGTTGTTGCTCGATTTTCTGGATACTGATGCGCGGGCGTTCACCGTCTGGTGTACGCACGATACTGTGTACACGCGCCAGGGCGGACTCCGAGATTTGCACCGACGAATCGACCGAAACACCGCCGAACGCATCAGTGAGCAAGGCTTCAATCTTGCGCCGGATTGCTGTCGTGTATTTATCCCTGGGCACGAATACCAGGCAGGAGAAGAAGCGCCTGAACGTGTCACGACGCAGGAACAGTTTGACTCGCTGCCGGTCCTGCAGATTCAGGATGCCAATGGTCGTACGAGCGAGGTCCTGGACGCTGCTCTGGAACAGTTCCTCTCGTGGATAGGTTTCGATGATGTGTAACAGCGCCTTGCCACGATGCCCTAATGCGTCGACCTCAGCGCGCTCGAAGATCTTCTCCACCTTATGGCGCAACAATGGAATGTTGCTCGGGCTTTCGCTATATGCGATCGAGGTCAGCAGACCGATAAAGCGGCGCTCGCCGATAGCATTGCCCGCATCGTCGTAGATCTTTACGCCGACATAGTCGAGGAACGCGGCACGATGCACGGTCGAGCGTGAGTTTGCCTTCGTCAGGATCAGCCAGTCGCGCGAACGCGTCAGGCGCTGCATTTCTTTCGTGAGTTCAATCGAATTGTGGGGGCCATCGTCGCGGCTGAGAACGCCCAGCCCGGTCCCTTTCACAGCGTTCAGGTAGGTGTGCTTGCCACGCTTGGTCAGCTTGTACTCCCGGTAGCCCAGGAACGTGAAATGGTCATCGGCCATCCATTCGAGCAGGGCCTGGCTTTCTGAGCGCAACAAAGGGTCGACGCCTTTTGGGCCGTTTTCGAGCAGGTCGCGTGTTTCGCGCATCCGCTTGCGCATTGCGCCCCAGTCACGAACCGTGACGCGGACGTCGGAGAGAACCTTTGTGATTTCCTTGCGCAGAAGTTTGAGCTTCTGCGGGTCCGTCTCGCGGGAAATCGCGAAACGAACAAATGATTCGGATGTTGCCTTGTCGTCGCTGGCGCTGACAACGGACATCAGCTTGCCGTTCTTGTTGCGCTTGACGGAGATAATCGGGTGCACCGTGATATGCACGGCGAGATCATGGCGATTGATAGCAGCCGCCACCGAGTCGACGAGGAACGGCATGTCGTCGTTAATCATCTCGATGAACGTGAACGCGGACGTATAGCCGTGTTCCTTCTCGGTTACATTGAAGATGCGCAACAGTGCCTGGCCGCGGCGTCTCGTCGCACCGAACTCAAGGTGGTCGAGTGCGACTCGAGCCATTACCGGTTCGGAGCGACCGTCAAGATCCTCAAACGGCACGTCAACGAAGTACTGTTGCAGGTACCGCTTGATAGCGGATGTTTTTTTGAGCGATTGGGTGCTTCTGCGCGAGCTCAGGATGGCGTCGATAATCTGCCGCCGTGCATCTCCGCTGCGTCGATTGGGTTTTGTTGTCACTGCGTGCGCCTTGGTGGGTTTGGGAGTCCCCGAAAACGCGATTTTAGCCTACAACTGGCAGCGGTTTACAACGTTTAAAATACCTATGTATTAGCGTCAAGGCGTACCAATCAATCGGGCCCTTGCCAGCAAGCGCTCCAGGATGCTGTTGAGCTGCCCGAGTTCTTCATCCGAAAGCCCCTCGAGCAGATCGCGCTCGAATCCCAGGGCAAGTTCCGCAATCTCGTCGTGCAGCTTCTTGCCGTCGTCAGAGAGGTTCAGGATTGAGCGACGTTTGTCCGCATCGGCGAATTCCCGGTCGATGCGTCCGTTCTTGATGAGTTTGGTGACAGCCCGGCTGACGGCGACCTTATCCATCATGGTGCGCTCGGCAACCTCGACGGCTGACAGGCCCGGGAAGCGCCCGAGTACTGCAATAACGCGCCATTCCGGAATCGAAACCTTGAAGCGCTTGTCGTATGCGCGGGCGACGGTTGTGCTGACCGTATTGGACAACACGGCGAGCCGGTAAGGCATGAAGTCTTCAAGTTTCAGGTGGTCACTCATCGTTCAGTGAATCTATCACGCAAGATGTGGTTGCGCGAGGTACTCGATGGACTGCATTTCGATCAGGCGGCTTACGGTGCGGTCAAACTCGAAGGACAGTCGCGAGCCGGTATACAGGTCCTGCACATTGGCATGTGCCGAGAGAACTAACTTGACGCGGCGGTCGTAGAATTCGTCCACAAGGGAAACGAACCGACGTGCCTGGTCGTCGCGCAGCGCATCAAACTGCGGGACCCCCGAGATAATGACAGAGGGATACCAGCGCGCGATTTCGATGTAGTCCGCCTGGCTGCGCGGGCCATCACAGATATCCATAAAGCGGAACCAGGCCACGCCCTTGGCGCGGCGACGGGCACGAATGGCCCGGCCATTGATGTCGAGGTCGGTGTCGGCCGCCACCTGCACAGATGCAGTTTCGTCGAAAAAGTAGTTGAGCCTTTCCGCGGCCCTGGCATCATCCGGGGACAGGTAGGTACCGGCCTTCTGCAGAATACGTAGGCGGTAGTCTGTGCCACCGTCCATGTTTACGACATTAGTGTGCTCGTTGAGCAGGCTGATCGCCGGCAGGAATCGCTGTCGTTGCAGTCCCTCCCTGTAGAGGTCGTCTGGCCTTGAGTTTGACGTGGTGATCAGCGTGACGCCCCGGCTGAACAGTCCTTCGAGGAGGCGCCCAAGTATCATCGCATCCCCGATGTCGGTGACGAAAAACTCGTCGAAGCAGAGCACGCGAGTGTCCTGCGCGATACTGGCGGCCACCTTGTCGAGCGGATCTTCGACGAAACTGAGTGTCTTCATGCGCTCGTGTACATCGTGCATCATCCGGTGAAAATGGATGCGCTTCTTTTGCTCGATCGGCAAGCTCTCGAAGAAAAGGTCCATCAGGAAGGTCTTGCCGCGGCCGACACCTCCCCAGATATACAGACCACGAACGGTTTTGCGAGGCTCGCTGCGAAAAAACATCGTGCGGAGGCCACTTTTGCGCGGCCGCTGCGCGAGGATCCTCGTTTGGAGATCCTCGAATCGTGCGATAAGGTCGAGCTGTGCGGGATCTTCGACATGACCCTCCCGGTGCAGGCTCTCCTCGTAGGCTTCGCGTATGTTCAAACTACCCTCATCGGTGTATTTGCAGCGCCGCTGCGGCAGGGCTAGATTACATGGCTGTCAGGAAGGGTCCAACAACAGAAGGTATCAGGGGATATGACGGAAGAACTTGAACGCGAGTCGATGGAATTCGATGTCGTGATTATTGGTGGCGGACCCGCGGGACTGGCCGCCGCTATTCGCCTGATGCAGCTCGACGAAAACCTGTCAGTGGTGGTTGTCGAGAAAGGGTCTGAGATCGGCGCGCATATCCTGTCAGGTAACGTGTTCGAACCCACCGGGCTCGATGAACTAATTCCGGACTGGAAAGAGAAGGGTGCGCCGGTGAAAACCGAGTGCAAGGGAGACCGCGTCCACTACCTGACCAGTGAGACGGGCGCCGCTCCGGTGCCCGGGTTGTTCCTGCCGCGCCCGATGCACAACCACGGCAATTACATCATCAGCCTGGGACAGCTTTGCCAGTGGCTTGCCGAGCAGGCAGAGGCAATGGGCGTCAATATCTTTCCGGGTTTCGCGGCATCCGAAGTGCTATACGACAGCGATGGCCACGTAACCGGTGTTGCCACGAGCGACATGGGAATCGGCAAGGATGGAGAGAAAAAGAGCTCCTACACGCCCGGATACGAGCTTCTTGGCAAGTACACCATTTTCGCCGAGGGCGTGCGCGGCAGCCTCAGTGAGGAGCTGATCGCAAAATTCGATCTTGCAAAAGACTCAGATCCCCAGCACTACGGTATCGGAATCAAGGAAGTCTGGGAGGTGGAGCCTGAACGGCACGAGGAAGGGTTGGTTGTGCACACGACAGGCTGGCCGCTGGACAACCACACGGAAGGAGGCGGGTTCCTCTACCACGCCGCCAACAACAAGGTTTACCTGGGGCTGATAATCGCCCTGAATTACAAGAATCCCCACCTGTCGACATTTGACGAGTTCCAGCGCTGGAAAACGCATCCGAAGATTCGCCGTTATCTCGATGGTGGCAAGCGCATCGGTTATGGCGCCCGCGCAGTTAACAAGGGCGGCCTGCAGTCACTGCCGAAGCTGGCATTCCCGGGCGGTATGCTGGTGGGTTGCGGGGCCGGCTTCCTCAATGGCGTCAAGATCAAGGGCGCACACACGGCGATCAAGACGGGCATGCTTGCGGCCGAGAGTATTCACAAGGCATTTGCGTCGGGTGACCAGGGGCAAACCGAGCTGGGTGACTACGAAGAGAGTGTCAATGCATCCTGGGTCTTCAAGGAAATGCACCGTGGCCGCAACTTCGGGCCCGGCCTGCACAAACTGGGTATGTTGTTTGGTGGCATGTTTGCGTTCATCGACCAGAACATCTTCTTCGGCAGATTGCCCTTTACGTGGCACAACCGTGACCCGGACCATGAGTCACTGCTGAAGGCCTCTGAAGCGAAGGTTATCGAATACCCGAAACCCGATGGTGTCCTCACGTTCGACAAGCTGTCGTCGGTATTCCTCTCGAGTACCAATCACGAGGAAGATCAGCCGTCACACCTGAAGCTGAAGGACGAGTCGATTCCGGTTGCGTACAATCTGCCTGAGTACAACGAACCCGCACAGCGGTATTGCCCGGCGGGTGTCTACGAGATTGTGGAGGAAGGCGGCGAGAAAATATTCCAGATCAGTCCTTCCAACTGCGTGCACTGCAAGACCTGCGAAATCAAGGATCCGAAGCAGAACATCATCTGGACCGTTCCCGAAGGCACCGGCGGACCGAACTACGCGAACATGTAGTCAAGCCGCTCGTTTGTGATTACTTAGCCTGCATCCTGATGGCGCCGTCACAGCGGATGGTCTCGCTGTTCACGTAGGTCGTCTCGTAGATAAACGCGACGGTGTTGGCGTATTCCTCAGGGTGACCGAGGCGTTTCGGGAACGGCACCTGTTGTGCCAGCGAGTCCTGAATATCCTGTCGCATGCCCGACATCATCGGTGTCAGCATGATCCCCGGGGCCACGGTGTTGACCCGAATACCGAAGTTTGCGAACTCACGCGCAAGTGGCAGCATCATGGCATTCACCCCGCCCTTCGAGGCAGAGTAGGCCGCCTGGCCGATCTGTCCTTCGAACGCAGCGATCGATGCGGTGCTGATAATCACCCCACGCTCGCCGTCCTCGCTCGGCTCGTTTTCGTTCATGACCGCTGCGGCTTCCTTGGTCACATTGAACGTGCCGACGAGGTTGATCTGGATGACGCGGTTGAACATCTCTGTCGGCCACGGTCCTTCGCGGCCCAGCGCACGACCGCCGGTCGCGACGCCGGCGCAGTTCACGGCGAGCGTGATACCGCCCATCGTTTCTCTTGCCTGCTGGATTGCCGCCCTGACGGAGTCTTCGCTGGACACGTCCGTGCTGACGTAGCTTGCACGATCGCCAAGTTCTGCGGCTTTCGCCGTACCCAGCTCATCGTTGACATCGAACAGGACGACCTGGCCGCCTTCGTCGATGATGCGCTGTGCAGTTGCAAACCCAAGACCTGATGCGCCGCCCGTGACGACAGCTTTGGCTTCTGACAATTTCACGGAAATACTCCCTAAATGATTTCGTAGGCGACGGCCGTGGCTTCACCACCACCGATACACTGCGTGGCGATGCCTCGCGTCAGGCCGCGTGCTGCGAGTTCATGCAGCAGCGTGACCGAGATGCGGCAGCCGGTAGCACCGATCGGGTGACCCAGAGCGCATGCGCCGCCATTCACATTCACTTTGTCGTGGCTGATGCCGACGTCCTTCATGGCTGCCATCGTGACGACAGCGAAGGCCTCGTTGATCTCGAACAGGTCGACGTCGTCGGCCGACCATCCCTGCGCATCCAGCAGTTTCTTTAACGCATAGATCGGGGCCGTTGTGAACCATGCGGGCTCCTGCGCAAAAGCTGAATGGCCGATGATCTTCGCGATCGGCGTCAGGCCGCGCTTGTCCGCTTCGGCGCCACTCATCATCAACACGGCTGCAGCGCCGTCAGAAATCGACGAGGAGGTTGCAGCCGTTACGGTGCCGTCTTTCGCAAATGCCGCGCGTAATGTCGGAATCTTGTCCACGCTGACCGTTCCGGGCGTTTCGTCGGTATCGACAAGCCTCTCGCCGCGGCGTGATTTGATACTTACAGGTGCGATTTCACCGGCAAACACGCCTTCGGCCACAGCGCGCTGTGCGCGGTTTGCCGATTCGGTAGCAAACGCGTCCATTTCCTCACGCGTAAACCCGTATTTATCTGCGGTTACCTGTGCGAAGTGCCCCATCATCTTTCCCTCATACGGATCCTGGAGTCCGTCGAAGAACATGTGATCCAGGGTCTCCTGGTGACCCATTCGATAACCACTGCGGGCTTTGGGCAGCAGGTAGGGGGCATTGCTCATTGATTCCAGACCGCCGGCGACAACGATGCTGGCGCTGCCGGCCCTGATCATGTCATGGGCGAGGATAATGGACTCCAGACCGGAGCCGCACATCTTGTTCACCGTCACGCAAGGTACGCCCGCGGGCAGCCCGGCGCCGAATGCCGCCTGGCGGGCAGGAGCCTGGCCGAGGCCGGCCGGCAACACACAACCCATTAAGACGCGATCGATATCGGCAGCATCGACNCCGCTGCCGTCGACGACACCCTTGATCGCAGCAGCACCCAGCTGCGTTGCGGTGGCGCCGCTCAATGCGCCTTGAAAAGCACCAATTGGCGTCCGCTTTGCGGCGACAAGAACGACTGTGTCCGAACTCATGGGGTTTTGCTCCAGTTTGCGGGAAGGGTTTACGATTGCGCGGCTACTTTCCTGCAATTCACGTCGCGGCGCAATACTACAAATATGCTAGCCGGGAACGTCGGGCCTATCGTCGTCAACCAGCAGGTCCGGCTCACCGAGAACCGCCAGGATTCGCTGGCGGGCTGCCTCAGCGAGTCCTCGACTTGTCTCGAACTCAGGGTCGCCAGGTGCGATGGCCGGCAGGATGTCGATCGTCAACGGACCGAAGCGCGGAAGGAATTTGCCGGCAGGCAGCATGCGGCGCGATCCGCCGATCGAAATCGGGACGACGGGCATCTCGCCCTTGATGGCCGCGACGAAGGCCCCTGGCCGGAAACGGCCTATGCCGGGCTCTTTCAGAAACGTTCCTTCCGGGAAGAATCCCAGTGATTCGCCGCCGAGTGCGGCTTTTACGATCTGGCGCGCATCGCGCGTGCTGCCCTTGATGTCGGTTCGCTCGACGAACTTGGATCCGGAGCGCCGCAGCAGGAAGTGTGCCGGGGGAAAGTCGCGCATTTCGCCTTTGATCACGAAATTAAATCGCCACGGGAGGTATCCTTTTAGCAAGGGCCCATCGAGGTAACTGGCGTGATTGGCGACAACGATGCAGTTGTCGGTCGGCAGATTGTCCATGCCGCGCACCTGCACTTCGATCTGCGGCACGACGAAGATCATTTTGGCAGCCCAGGTCACCAGTTTCTGGCGCCGATCGGCCGATGGCACGATCAGCACGGCGATTAGCGAGAACAGGACCGAGAGGCTGAATGACAGCCAGGCGAAAAGGCCCCAGGCCGCGTCCTTGGTACGTGTGACCCAGTTCACCTTATGTAAATGCCTTCCTTAATATGTGACAGCGGTCACGCCGGTCCCCGGGGTTCCTCAGCATACTCATAAACCTCGAAAAATCCGTCGCTTGGCGATGAAGGTGACACGGTATGCTACCAGCAGGATGCAACGGTTGGCATAGGGATTTTCACCGCAACAATGGATTGTGCGACTAAGGAAGATGGACGTTTATGGGCAGTAGCAAGAAACCAAGCAAGCCAGAATCGAAAATGGTGCAGCGCTCGGAAGAGCTGGTGGACCGTTTTCTCGATGCTATCTGGATGGAGCGCGGCCTGTCGAAAAACACGCTCGGCGCTTACCGCGCCGATCTGATGACGCTGGGTCGAGGGTTGTCCGAGAGCAACAAGTCCATCGAACAGGCCGACAAGGCTGATCTCCTGGATTTCATCGCGAAACGCGTCGAATCTGGCGCCAAGCCGCGATCGACAGCACGCCAGCTGTCGAGCTTCCGCCGTTTCTTCCGTTACATCATGCGCGAAGGTATGCGCGACACGGACCCGACGGCCGAGATCGAGATGCCTCGCATTGGCCGTTCATTGCCCAAAACGCTGTCCGAGGACGAAGTTGACTCGCTGCTGAATGCGCCGAACACGGACGAGCCGCTTGGCCACCGTGACCGAGCCATGCTCGAGCTGCTCTACGCCACGGGACTCCGGGTGTCTGAGCTCATCAACCTCAAGCAGTCTCAGATCAACTTCAACCAGGGTGTTTTGCGAATCGTCGGCAAGGGCGACCGCGAGCGTCTCATTCCGCTCGGTGATGAATCCCAGCGTTGGCTGAAGGACTTTATCAGCGGCCCGCGGATGGAGATCCTCCTCGAGCGCCAGACCGATTACCTGTTCCCGACACGTCGGGGCGATCGTATGACCCGCCAGGCCTTCTGGCACATCATCAAGCGCTATGCCGAGAAAGCCGGCATCCGCCAAAAGATGTCGCCGCATAGCCTGCGCCACGCATTTGCCACGCACCTGTTGAATCGCGGCGCGGACCTGCGAGTCGTGCAGATGTTGCTGGGCCACAGTGACCTGTCGACGACGCAGATCTACACGCACGTCGCGCGTGAACGCCTCAAGGATCTTCACGGCGAACATCACCCACGCGGATAGCTGGCCCGCAGGCTTGCGTCAATAGCGGCAAATCCGGTGCAACAAAACACCCGATTCATGGGTCTCTTTGCTAAACTTGCCGCGCTTCGCCCATGGGTTAACTGATGAAAAGACACTCCGACACCTTTACACGGCTGCTCGCAGCCACATCGCTACTGCTGCTGGCGGTGTCCGCCTATGCCGCGGACGTCGATCCACAACTCGAACAGGCCAGGGCGAGAGTGGCGGAGATGTTTGAAACGATTGATCCGGAGCATGTGAACCCGAGCCCGATCGATGGCTGGTTCACGGTCCAGAAGGGATCGGTTGTTGCCTATATTTCCGCTGACGGCCGTTACCTGTTGCAGGGCGATCTCATCGATCTCGACCAGCAGGTCAACCTGAGCGAACTGAGCCGCACCGACGCCCGGCGCGACCTTGTCAATGCGCTTGAAGACGAGGAATCAATCCTCTTCGCGCCAGACGAGGTCAAGCATGCCGTTACCGTATTCACAGATGTCGATTGCACCTATTGCCGCAAGTTGCACGCCGAGATCGACCAGTACATGAGCCACGGTATCGCAGTGCGTTACGTGCTGTATCCCCGCAACGGTCCTGCATCACGTGCCTGGACGACGTCGGAAGAAGTGTTGTGTGCCAGTGATCCCGGTCGGGCGTTGACGGCAGCCAAGCTCGGCCAGAAATTCGAGTCATCGCGATGCAGTACGTCAATGCTGACGCGACATTACACGCTTGGTCAGGACATTGGCCTCAGCGGTACGCCGGCGATCGTGCTGGAGGACGGCACACTGATCAGCGGCTACGTCAATGCGGCGATGTTGGACATGCGCGTCAGAGCCGCCGCGACACGCTAGGCTTCAGGACGACGAGCGACGCAGCTCGTGCTCGTGCACGCCGCGATTTCTGCCGCGGTCTTCAAAATATTTCTCTAGCGCGAATCTGCCGCTGTGGAACGCGATCTCATCCCAGGGGATTTCGTCCTCACCAAACAATGCGGCTTCGAGCGTCTCTTCCCCGATACCATAGTCGCTGACCAGTTTGCCGGTATAGAAGATGTGTACCTGGCCTGCTTCGACGACATCCACTGACGCGAACCGGTGACCCAGCTCGACCGTAGCGAGTGCTTCCTCGAGCGTCTCCCTGGCGGCGCCGCCGGCGACCGTTTCGCCCAGTTCCATGAAGCCCGCCGGAACGGTCCAGTAGCCGTAGCGCGGTTCGATGGCGCGCTTGCAAAGCAGGATCTTGCCGTCGCGTTCCGCGACACAGCCCACGACGATCAACGGGTTCTGGTAATGCACGCGTCCGCAGCTATCGCAAATGGCGCGCTCGCGATTGTCGTCCTTTGGAACGCGGTAGCTCACTGTGCCACCGCAGCTGGAACAGAATTTCATTTTGCCGCCCGCAGTTTGGTGCCGGGAGGGGGAATCGAACCCCCACTTCCTTTCGGAAACCGGATTTTGAATCCGGCGCGTCTACCAGTTCCGCCATCCCGGCCATCTTGAGGGCGCACAGTATAGGCGGGGATTCGCCGCCTTGCGACCCTTTGCGAGCCATATGCATCTAAGATGGCAGATATGAGCAAATTTGCCGACATCTACATTGACCCCGGGATCATCAAACGAGCCGCGGCGGGTGACGCACGGGCGCACGAGATAATCTATCGCGCCTTTTCGGCACCGGTGTACTCGATCTGCCTGAGGTTTACGAAAGTACCGGCCCACGCAGAGGATCTCGTCCAAGAGACGTTCATCGAGATCATGCGCTCGATTGCGAAATTCCGGGGTGAGGCAGCTCTCGGCAGCTGGATACGACGGATCGCGGTCACGAAGGCGCTGATGTTTCTGCGCTCGGCCTGGACCAAGCGCGGACAGATGCTGACCGACGACTGGCACGACGTGACCGAAGGCGATGCGCTGAGTCATGGCGTCTCGAGGCACCCCGACGATGCGCTTGATCTGGATGCCGCTCTCTCGAGTCTGTCGGATGTGAGCCGCGCCGTGGTCTGGCTGCACGATGTTGAAGGATTCACGCACAAGGAGATCGCCGGATTCATGGGCAAGTCCGAGAGTTTCTCCAAGTCGCAGCTGTCACGGGCCTACCAGCGCCTGAGACCGCTGCTCGAAGTACCGGAAAACGGCAAACAGCCGGAAGGCGCCGCAATCAGTTACTGATCAGGCGTCATTGAACGAATTAATTGAAACAGGAGTTACCGGGAATGTCGGGTAACAAACAGGAAGACGAAATGATTTGCGCACTCACCGCGGAAGAACATACCGCATTGCAGACGGGGCTCGATGCACTCCCCGATACGATGCCGCCGCGCGTCGTATGGCAGCGGATTCGCGAGCAGGCGGAAGCTGAAGGCCTGATCGTTGCGAAAGCTGCCGGGACGGGTGCGCCTACACGATCCAGCTGGTACATGGGTGCGGGCCTTGCCGCCGCTGCGTTAGTCGCTGCCGTGTTGCTGCCTTGGTTGTTGCAAGGGCCGGACGAAGTAACGACGACAGTGCCGGACAGTGTCGGAACGTCGTCGCCGGTGCCGCTGACGACGCTGCAAACCCTGATGACCGAGTCGCGTGAAATCGAGAGCAATCTGCGAGCGCTGCCGGACGCTCCTCGCGTACAGCGTGCCAGCACGATGGCCACGATCTCTGACCTCGAAAACCGGATCGCCGCGATTGACTACCAATTGAATGACCCTGAGGTGCAGATGTCATCTGAGGACACCGAGCTTTTTTGGCGCGAGCGCGTCAGGTTAATGAAATCGCTGCTGCAGTTGCGCTATGCGCAGGCGCAACGGGCGGCATTCTAGACAGGAGTAGGACCAAATGAAGATGTGGAAAGTGATACTGCCCGTAGCAATGCTTCTGTTGCTTGCGGGGACAGCCGCTGCGCAGACTGAAGACGATGAACGTATGCGTGAGATGGAGGCGCGCGAAGTGGCGATGGAGGAAAAACTCCGCGCTGCCGAAGCACGCATGTCGGAAGCCGCGCGAGAGATCGCGGAAATCACCCGGGAACGCCTGCCGCGCCTCGCGCAAATTGAACAACGCTTCGCGTTGGCCAGCAAGCCGCGCCTTGGCGTGACCATCGAGTCGACAGACGAACCCGGCCCGGTTGAGGGCGTCACCATTCTCGGCGTGTCGCCAGGTAGTGCCGCCAGTGACGCGGGTCTTCGGTCAGGTGACATCATGACTGCCGTTAACGAAGAAAGCCTGGTTGCCGAGAGCTGCACCGAATCGAACAAGCGGCTCCTCAAAGTCATGGAAGTGGTTGAAGAGGGTGACGTGCTAAACGTCGAGTATCTGCGTGATGGCAAAGTGGGCTCGGTTGAAGTTGAGCCACGCATCGTTGCCGACATCACATTTGACTGGATCGGCAAGGACGGACACGGCTTCCAGATGCCACCGATGCCAGCTGCCCCGGAAATGGTCGAGCGCTTCAAGATGGAGTTCGGATTCCCCTGGGCGGGCACCGGACTTGGCGATCTCGAGCTAGTCGAGCTCAGTGAAGGGCTTGGACACTACTTCGGCACCGACACAGGCCTGCTTGTTGTCGCGGCACCCAAATCTGATGCGTTCGACCTGCGAGACGGTGATGTAATCCAGAGTATTGACGGACGAGAACCAAAGGATGTCCGCCATGCGATGCGTATCCTCGCGTCATACTCGGCTGGTGAGAAACTTGAACTCGGCATCATGCGTGACAAGAAAAAAGTCAAAGTTGACGTCGAAATCCCTGCCGACCATCATGGTCGCCTTCATGACAACGTTCATATAGAGGTAATGCCCTCTTCCTGAGTTTCGACTAGCCCCCAAAGGTGTCGAATCACATGGGCGCGCACGGCTTTGATACCATGCGCGCCCATGCTTATTTCAGACTTTGATTACGCACTCCCAGACGAGCTGATTGCTCGATACCCGGCCTCGGACAGGCGCGGCAGCCGCCTTTTGTCTGCAGGCAACGGCGTCAAGGATCTTGGATTTGCAGACCTGCCGTCGTTGCTGAGGGCGGGAGACCTGCTCGTATTCAATGACACACGCGTCATCAAGGCGCGGCTGAATGGTCGTAAGGGAACCGGCGGCAAGGCCGAAGTCCTGGTTGAACGCATTGAAAGCGAGCGTGTTGCGCTGGCACACGTGAAAGCCAGCAAGGCACCGAAGCCCGGCAGTTGCCTCCTGTTCGACGGCGGCGTCGAGGCAGCGGTAATTGGTCGCGATGATGACCTGTTTCTGCTGGAGTTTTCGGCGGACCTGTTGCCTTACCTCGACGAGTTTGGCGATGTGCCATTGCCACCTTATCTCGAACGCGAAGCCGACGCTGCCGACGTCGAGCGCTACCAGACCGTCTATGCGAACGATCCGGGCGCCGTCGCTGCGCCGACAGCCGGTCTCCATTTCGACGATGCGATGCTTGCCGAGACACAGGCCATGGGCGTGAAACATGCGCATG
>JGI24723J26617_10000554_pt1 | contig 36539 bp, 36 predicted proteins | sample Cruoilmetagenom6_FD_26617 | JGI IMG/M metagenome (IMG submission 26617) | reverse complement strand
CAGGTACCGATGTTTGCGCCGAACGCCAGCGCGATACCAGCCGGCAGCGTGATAAAACCCTGCCCAGCCATAACAATAACGATTGCAGTCGTTGCGGATGATGACTGAATCAGTGCGGTAAATGCAGCGGCCACCAGGATGCCGATGAGAGGATTTTCCATGCTGATCATCAGATCTAGGAACGGCTGGAATGTGCGCAGCGGCTGCATCGCCTCACTCATTATGCTCATGCCGAAGAACACCAGGCCGAGGCCCATCAGGATGCCGCCATAGTGTTTCAGCGCGCTCTTCTTGCTGAAGAACAGGAAACCGAAGCCGACAGCGATCATCAACATTGCTGCCTTGGTGACCTTGAACGCAACAATCTGCGCGGTAACTGTCGTGCCGATATTGGCACCCATAATCACGCCAATTGACTGCGCAAATGACATCAACCCTGCGGTTGTAAAACCGACAACCAGTACGGTTGTCACTGACGACGACTGGATTATGGCCGTGACAAACGCACCCGTCAGGGCGCCCATGTAGCGGTTGGAGGTCAGCCGGCTGAGTACCGCGCGCATTCGCTCGCCTGCAACAACCTTGAGGCTCTCTGTCATCTGCTCAATGCCGAACAGGAACAACGCAAGGCCACCAAACAACCGCATGGCCATCTGCCCGATCGCAACGGGCGCAAGCGCGTCCTCAGCCCCTAGTGCCAGGCCGGAGGTTCCAAGGAGAGCAATCAATATCAGGAGCCGCAACATGAGTCTGTGTCGTTACTCGCTGGTACCCGGTATCTTGACGATCGTAACGGGCACGGGGCACAACTGGACGATCTGTGCCGCTTTTGATCCAATAAAGAGGTGCTTGAGCCCGGTTCGCCCCTGGCTGCCCATGACAACCATCATCGGCTCAAGGTGATCAACGACCTCGAGAATACGGGTTACTGGCAGACCCGAAACCATCAGGCGCCCTGCGTCTCGCAGCGATTCAAATTGAGGGTTTTGCTCGCTCGCCCCATCCATGAACTGGTCGAATGCTTCCGCCGCCATATCCTGGATCCGGGTAGCACGCTTCTTCTTGATCAGCTTCGAGTAATAACCCGGCATCTCGCCCGGGTCGTGGACAACGTGTAGCGCGACCAGCGACGCACTCATTGCCTGAGCGTACTCGGCTGCTTTCACAAGTGCGGCTTCAGAGTGATCTGAAAAATCCACCGGCACGAGAATGATGCCACCCTCTGCATTGCGATGAGCCAATTCCGCGTGTTCGTGGATTTCAGTACTCGTGTCGGCCAGAATCGCCACCCGATTTCCCATAGCATGCCCCTGTCAGTTCCGCGCATAGTTTAGCAGCGCGAGCAATTGCCATTGTCAGTAATACACCCTATGGTTGCCCCATGAATGAAGAGTCACGGATCAACTCGATGATCTCTGAGCACCGGCAACTGCTGCTGCGCATGATGCTCAAGATTACCCTTTACTACGTTGTACTCGGTTCTGCACTCGCGTTGGCAGCCACCATGTCACCCGGCTTTATCGACCACCTGCCTCTCGGGGGTGTCGGCGAAATTGGGGACTTTGGTTCTTCGAGTATTTACGACCTCGAAGAAGCACTTCTCAGCGCCGACGATGAGCAGATTGAGGACATCGTTACAGAAAGTACTCGAGCACGCCTGGCCCGTGGCCCTGCATGGCTTCATGAGGCGATGTCCCTGATCTATGCCATGACCTCAACGCTGTTGTTGATGCTCCCGGTGTCCTGGGTTTACCGCACCATTCACGATGGCAGCGAATACGACCATTCCATCGACACCACAGCCCTGGTCCTGCCGGCGGTCGTCGCTGGCATCGTCACAGTCGTACAGCACAGCCTCGCCCTGGCCTTCAGCCTTGCCGGCATCGTTGCCGGCGTGCGCTTCCGGCGCGCACTCAGCGACACGTTTGACACACTGTTCATTCTCGCGTCGATCGGCGTAGGCATTGCCGCCGGCGTCAAATCGATAGAGATCGCGGTCGTGCTCACCGTGTTTTTCAATTATGCGTCGATCGGCGTATGTGCGTTCGGCGATGGTCTCGAGTCGCAACACGCAGTTCGCGACAAGATCAGGCGCAAGAGTGCTAAAGCGGCCAAGGCCAGGGAGAAGGAAGCTCGCGACGGCCCGGACAGGCCCATGTCTAGTCTTTAGCCGACGCTTCTTCTGCAGCCATCAATTCCTCGAGTTGCTCGCGGCCCCGACACCGATCGAGTACCTGCGTCTTGAACTTCGCCTCATCTTCGAGAATGGCGAAGTAGTTATTGACGTAACCCAGGGAACGGTTACGTGACAGCCGGCTAAGTTCCGGCATTTCCTCATACAGAGCGATGATCTCGTCTTTCTTCGACAGCATATGCGCGACCGCTGCGTCCATTACCTCAGGCGGCTGGCAAAGCCCCCGGTAGTACCGGGTCCTGACCAGGCGAATGGGTAAATGCTCGGGCGGCGACGCGTAGCTTGCGTTAACGAGACCCGACATATCGAAGTCATACGGAACCGGGATACGCCTGTCAGCCTCTTCTTCCTTCGTGTACATGACCGAGTTGTGACAACAGTACTCGCCCTCCGGGCCCTGCAGCACAGAGTAATCATGATTGGATATCAGTAACTGAAACAGCTCGACGAGCGCCGTTGTCGACCGGTCGAGATCCTTGAACTGGTTTTCCTTGACGCGCACCTTGTCGAGTTCCAGCCGCTTACCGATGTCGGCGTCATCCTCGATGACGAATGCGAGATCCGTCCAGGAGCGAATGGCCTCGTCGCTATCGACATAGCTCAATCGAATCAGGCGTGATCCGAAACTGTGGTCCGTCAATACTTCGAACGTGCGGTAGCCCAGGTACTCGAGCAATACCTTCTGTTGAGACTCCAGCCCGTGCTGGCAAGGTGCGACGAGTTTCAGCTTGTCCTGCCCGCTGAACACGGTGCCCTTCACCTGCGACTTCTTGAAGTTCAGTCGCAGCGGTGGCAATTCGCAATACTGCCGCCGAAAATTCCCGCGAATACGAATAGACACATCGAGACGCTGCGACTCGCCGTTCTCGTCCAGGTACGTCCACTGTCCGGGGTGATACAAGCGTACGTCTGAATTGCGTTGNGCGTACGTCTGCGCAATCGGTGCCGTCAGCACGGCCTTCAATACTGCGTGATCCTGAAACAGGGCTTTGCGTTCGGACGCCGTCGCGTCCGACGCGAGGCCGAGACAAACGAATACACTGATGAGCAGGAGACTCTTCACAGGCTCGATTTATACGGGAACACAGGATAATTGTCATACGAATATTCCGCAGGCAAAGCGGCGGATTTACGGGCATAGTTCGGACATGGAAGAAGCCCAATGCCCAAGCGGATTTCGAATCCGGAACGCCCGGAGCCGTGATAGTCGCGTCATCGCCGCTTATAACAATCGCATGGCCGAGGAAACCGAGGGCAGGACGCTGGCACCGGAGGTCATCGGTCCCGGCGTTCAGGCCGTACTCGATGACAAGAACAAGGGGCGCTACTGGGTAGCTGAAGGCAGCGGCGAAATCGTCGGCCAGTTGATGGTGACCTATGAATGGAGCGATTGGCGCAACGGCACGATCTGGTGGATCCAGAGTGTTTACATTCTCCCGAATTGGCGCCGCAGAGGTGTATTCACGGCCCTCTATCGCCATGTAGAATCACTGGCCGCTGCCGAGCCAGGCGTTATCGGCCTCAGGCTATACGTGGAAGAAAATAACCAGCGAGCACAACAGACATACGAGGCCCTCGGTATGACAAGTCCGAGCTACCTCGTCATGGAAAGCTTGCTGGCCAACGAACTAATAGACCCAAGTGGAGAGACCTGATGCTGGAAGTCGGATCACGAGCGCCCGAATTCGTTTTGCCGGACGAGGATGGCGTCGAAACATCTTTGACTGACCTGCTCGAAAATGGCCCGCTTATCCTGTATTTCTACCCGGCTGATTTCACGCCCGGGTGCACGAAGGAAGCCTGTTCGATCCGCGACATCCACAACGACATTCAGTCCGTGGGGCTCCAGGTTGTCGGCATCAGCCCCCAGGACGAGGATAGCCACAGACGCTTTCGTGAAAAACACGATCTGCCATTCGTGCTGCTGAGCGATCCGGAGAAAGTGGCCATCAAGATGTACGATGTCGACGGTCCATTTAGCGTCGGTGTGCGGCGGGCCACCTTTCTCATCAAACAGGACCGTAAGATCCAGGATGCCGTGATGGCCGATGTGTTTATCGGGCAACACCAAGAGTTCATCGAGAAGGCGGTAATGCTGCGTGAGGCCGCAGGAAGACGGGTCGAAGACTAGTCGTCACCTTGCACTGTAACGATTACGCGTCGCTCATGCGGTGCGTGGCGGTGCTCCCACAGATACACGCCCTGCCAGGTGCCGAGCGCACAATGGCCTTCGCTCACAGGAATATTCAGATCGGAGCCGGTCAACACACTGCGGACATGCGCCGCCATATCGTCAGGCCCCTCCGCCGTGTGCGTGAACATCGGGTCGCCGTCAGGAACCTGAGACGACATGAAGGCCTCCATATCCCGCATAACGCTGGGATCCGCGTTCTCGCAGAGCATCAACGAAGCGCTCGTATGGCATATGAACACATGGCAGAGACCGGTCTGAATATCCGAAGCGCTCACTGCAGCCTGGACGTCAGGGCTAAGGTCGTAGGTTCCACGGCCCCTGGTAGAGACCCGGAATTCCGATTGCACGATCACGGAATATAAGGCTCGCCGAAACGCAGCCGTATGGTCTTGGTCTTGCCGAACCAGGGTATAGAGACGATGTATATATTGTCGTATTCATTTTCGGCAATGTCCGGCACGTTCTTGCTGGCGCCCATATTTCCAATCAGTGCCGGCAATGTATTGCTGTGGCCAACGACCAGGACGATCTTGCCCTTATGGTCCCTGACAATGCGCTCCATGATCGCGTCGGTATCAGCCGCGTCATAGGAATTCAGCGGCAGGCCAAGTGCCTCGGCCACTGGACGCGCCGTTTCTTCGGTTCGTCGGAAAGGCGTCGCGTAGACGGCGTCAATACCGGCGACGACATCGGCATCAACTAATTGCCTCGTCAGTTCGGCGACACGCCGCTCACCCGCAGGACTCAGCCCGGGGTCATTCTCGGGCATGGTCATCTTTTCAGCGTGCCGCACAAACACGACCGTAGTGGTGGACTGAGACTCGAGAAACCACGCGAGCCCGATGGCCAGCGCCGTGTAGATGACAACGACCTGAATACGGCGGCGGCGCCGACGTTTGCGGCGCTCAATATCGGAAAGCGGTTTGCGCATGGAAAGCGACTTTAGTCGTTTTTATCGCCTTTGACCACGTGATATTCACCCTCAATCACGCCACCAGGAGGCTGCTGTTGTGGTTGCGGCTGTCGTTCCGCCTGTTTGGCGAGTTTGCGATTGAACCACCACACGCGCAGCGCGATGATCGCGCCGAGCACGAGGACAACGCTGCCGAGGACCACGAAGGCAAAGAATCCGAGCACGATCGACGCACCAATAGCCAATGCGCCAACGATGACGACGAGCGCATTCGCGATCGGGTTACCCGCTGGGATACCGCGACTAAATGACGAATATTTCATTCTGTCCTTGTGTAAAACCCTTCGAACCAGGTTGTCCAGGTTTCTCCATTGTCCGTCGACTGCTCAAAGAACTGCCGGACACGGCCATCGCGCAATGGCGTCCATAACGCGCGAAACGGGATGGTGGTGTCATTGCCAACCGTGTGCAAGGTACCAGTCAACAGCATGCCATTATCTGTCATCCCACCACGAATGTTAATCTGGCTGCCACCTTCGGCATTCCAGACCTGGACCCACTCGCCAGTTGTCTTGTCGACGTAGTTGATGCTTTGGCCAGTACCACCGGCTGCATTTGCCCAGTGCTCAAGCAGGACGCAGCCCCGCTCTTGCTTCGTTATCGAATTCGTCCCGGCCAGCCCACCGGCTGACCCGTGAACCACCCAGTCGCCAACCCAGAAATCAAACTCCGAGAATGCCTCGTCATGCTCACAGGGATACGCGACTTTCGACATATTGGCGACGATTGTGTCATACCGCTCGTCGCCTTCCAGAGTACCCAGTATGGGGTCATTTGCGATGAACCCAACACTTGTGAACCCGGTTGCCGCAATCCCTTCCAGTTCGGCTACCGCCTGGCCCCGATCGTTAACCAACGTATGCAGGCGAGCGCGTTCGAAGCTGATCCGCACAGGAGAAAACTCGAGCTGCTCGGCGACATCCAGGGCTTCATGCGCTTCCTTGTACCGCTCGGCCTGCCTCGCTACCTGGGCAGTCTGGTACCAGCCCGCGGCGTCAAGCGGTGGTGGCGATTCCGCTACTGCGGTCAGGACTAAACACAATAATATCAATATATTAGAAATCTTTCCAAGAAATGACATAAGATCTTATTCCTGTTCTGTCTTACGCATCAGACCATCGATTCTCCGGCAGGTTCTATATTGGGGCAAGAACCATCGTGAAAAGCTTGAATCATCACGGCTGTGCCAGCACAATGCGCCGTCGCAAAGCCGGAGAGGTGGCAGAGCGGTTGAATGCACTGGTCTTGAAAACCAGCATAGGTTAGTAGCCTATCGTGGGTTCGAATCCCACCCTCTCCGCCACTTGACCCTATGGAGCGGCGCATGCCCACCACCCTCGTCACCGGCTGCAACCGCGGCATCGGCCTGCAACTTGTCACCCAACTGCATGCCCGCGGCGACACGGTGATCGGCGTCTGCCGCCAGGCCAGCGACGAACTCAAACAGACTGGTATTCGGGTTATCGAAGGAATCGACGTCTCAAATGGCGAGTCCGTGGCGAATCTCAAGCTTGCGCTGGGCGACGCGCAGATCGACGTACTCATTAACAATGCCGGTATCCTGCGGCGTGATACGTTTGGTGAGCTTGACTACGGCAGCATGCTTGAACAGTACGAGGTCAACGCGTTGGGACCTTTGCGCGTCACGGAAGCGCTGGCAGGCAACCTCCACGAGGGCTCGAAAGTGGCGATCGTGACGAGTCGAGTCGGGTCAATCGACGACAACGGTTCAGGTGGCAACTGGGGCTATCGGGCCTCGAAAACCGCCGTCAACATGATTGGCACGAACCTGATGCACGAGCTTCGACCCCGCGGGATTGCCGTCGCGCTCCTCCACCCCGGGCTCGTTGCCACCGATATGACCGGCAATCACGGCATTTCGCCGCAGGAGTCGGCAATTGGCCTGATCGCGCGTATCGACGAGCTTTCAATGGAGAGCTCCGGCAGTTTCTGGCATGCGGAAGGCTACACCCTGCCCTGGTAGCACCTTGATTCCGGGAACTAAGTCACCAGATCCTTGCCTGATTTTTGCTAGAATCACCAACAATTGAACCTATTGGAGTTGCTCGAATGCAAGACAATTTGAACACGATGGCGCCGGTATCGGCACTCTCTGTCGAGGACCGGTCCACGTTTATCTGGAAATGCTACGCGCACGTCGTTGGTGCAATTCTGGCCTTGGTCGCTATTGAGACTTACCTCTTTAGTTCGGGAGCCGCTGCGCCGATTGCCAATGCGATGATGGGGAGCCCGATGATCGTCCTGATCGGCTTCATTGCGCTGAGCTGGGGTGCGGGACACGTCGCGCATCGACTTGAATCAACGATGGCGCAATACGCTGCCTTTGGCGCCTTCGTCGCCTTGTGGGCAGTTATGTTCGTACCGATTCTCGCAATCGCGATGATGATGGACGCCGAGAGCGGCGGCAACATGATCGAAAGTGCGGCTATCACCACGGTCGTTGGCTGCGTCGGGCTGATCGCCACGGTTATGATCACTCGCAAGGACTTCTCGTTCCTGCGCGGCGTTCTTGTCTGGGGCTTCTTCATCGCTATCGGATTGATTGCCGCATCGTGGGCATTCGGCTGGAATCTCGGCACCTGGTTCTCAGTCGGCATGATCGGCTTTGCCGGCGTTGCCGTCCTGTACGACACGTCGAACATCATGCACCACTACCCTCAGGACAAGTATGTCGCTGCATCGATGGCGTTGTTCGCCTCGATCGCGATGATGTTCTACTACATCCTGCGACTGTTCATGAGCCGAGACTGACACAAGACGCATTGCATAACGAAGAAGGGGCCCGTCGGGCCCCTTTTTTTTGTTCAGGCTGCTGGTGCCTCGATTCGCTCGAGACCGCCCATGTAGGGCAGCAACACATCCGGTATACGGATACTGCCGTCGGCCTCCTGGTAGTTCTCCATGACCGCAATCAGCGCCCTGCCCGCGGCGACACCGGAACCATTGAGAGTATGAAGCAGCTCGGGCTTGCCGGTATCAGGATTACGACGGCGGGCCTTCATGCGCCGTGCCTGGAAGTCGTTGTAGTTGCTGCAGGACGAGATCTCACGGAACTTGTCCTGCCCTGGCAGCCAGACCTCGATGTCGTAAGTCTTGGTCGAACCGAAGCCGATGTCACCCGAGCACAACGTCACTACTCGGTATGGGAGATTGAGCTTCTGCAGGATGACTTCCGCGTGGCCTGTCAGTTCCTCGAGCGCCTGCATAGACGCATCGGGCGCGACGAACTGCACGAGTTCAACCTTCTCAAACTGGTGCTGGCGAATCATGCCCCGCGTGTCCTGGCCGTGTGAGCCGGCTTCTGAACGAAAACAGGGCGTGTGGGCGACGTGCCGAACCGGCAACTCGTCCGCACCGTAAATCGTGTCCCGGGCGAGGTTGGTTACGGGCACTTCGGCTGTGGGAATCAGGAAGAACGGTGTCTCCGTTTCCGTCTTGAACAGGTCTTCTTCGAATTTCGGCAATTGCCCGGTTCCGACCAGCGCCTGGCTACGCACCAGGTACGGCACGTAAGCCTCCGTGTATCCGTGCGCGCTCGTATGCGTATCCAGCATGAACTGGATCAATGCACGCTGCAGCCTGGCCAGGGGCCCTGTCATCACGGCAAAGCGGGCACCGGATATCCGGCTCGCCGCATCGAAATCCAGTTGCCCGAGGTTCTCCCCGAGTTCGATGTGATCACGTGCCTTGAATTCGAGTTCTACCGGGTCACCCCAGCGGCGGACCTCGATATTGTCGTCTTCGCTATTCCCAACCGGCACATCGTCTGCCAGCAGGTTGGGCAGGCCCAGCTCGATATCATTGAGCTCGCCGAGCACTTCCTGTAGTGCCGACTCGCTGGCCTCCAGGCGCTCACCGAGGTCCTTTACGGCTGCCAGCAGTGGCTCAATGTCCTCGCCCTGAGCTTTGGCCTTGCCGATGCTCTTGGCGCTCGTATTGCGTTCACTCTGCAACGCTTCCGTCTCGACCTGCAGCGATTTGCGGCGCTCCTCGAGCGCAAGATAACCGGCGGCATCGAACTCGAAGCCACGACGGGCGAGATTGGCGGCAACATCGGCTGCCGACTGGCGAAGTAGTTTGGGATCAATCATGAGTCTGTTCTGCTTGTTTTTTCGCGTGCGCGACGCTCAATGTCCTCGAGTTTCTCCTTGATGCGAGTCTCGAGTCCGCGAGGCACGGGATGATAATACTTAACCGGGCTCATGTCCTCGGGAAAGTAGGACTCTCCGAGCGCTACGCCGCCCTCCTCGTCGTGTGCATAGCGATAACGATCGCCGTAGCCCAGGTCCTTCATCAGGTTGGTCGGCGCATTGCGCAGGTGCATCGGGACCTCGAGCGAGCCCTTCTCTTTGGCATCCGACATGGCAGCCTTGAATGCCGTGTAGACCGCGTTGCTCTTGGGCGCACATGCGAGGTACGCAACGGCATGTCCGATCGCAAGTTCGCCTTCAGGGCTACCAAGGCGCTCGTACACACTCCATGCATCCAGGGCGATCTGCAGGCTGCGCGGGTCCGCGTTGCCGATGTCTTCCGACGCCACTCTGACCAGGCGGCGCGCTATGTATAGCGGATCACAGCCACCGTCGAGCATCCGCGAAAGCCAGTACAGCGAGGCGTCCGGATCGGTTCCGCGTATCGACTTGTGCAGGGCCGAAATCTGGTCGTAGAAATATTCACCCTGCTTGTCGAAGCGCCGCCGACCTCCTGACGCGACCTCGGCCACGATCTCTTCGGTGATGTTGCCGTCGGTGGCAAGGTCTGCAGCCAGTTCGAGCAGGTTCAGCGAACGACGCGCATCCCCGTCGGCCGCCGCGGCGATCGACATCAGCGACGCCTCACTGATCGTAAACTCGCCCCCCAGGCCACGCTCGGTATCCTCCAGGGCGCGCTGCAGGACAGCCAGCAGATCATCCTCGCTTAGCGACTTCAGCACGTAAACCCGCGCACGTGAAAGCAGCGCATTGTTCAGCTCGAACGAGGGGTTTTCCGTCGTGGCGCCAATGAACGTTAGCGTCCCGTTCTCCACGAATGGCAGAAAAGCATCCTGTTGCGACTTGTTGAAGCGGTGCACCTCGTCGAGAAACAGGACGGTGCCGCGGTTGCTCATGTGCCGGTGCTGTTCAGCTTCGGCGACAGCGGCACGGATATCCTTGACGCCGGCCATAACTGCAGACAACGCGATGAAATGGGAATCTGTCGTAGCTGCGATCATTCGGGCCAGCGTCGTCTTGCCCGTGCCCGGTGGTCCCCAGAAGATCATGGAATGTGCACGGCCCTGCTCGATGGCGCGCAATAGCGGTTTGCCCGCGTCGAGCAAATGACGTTGACCCGAGAATTCTTCAAGCGTCGCTGGCCGCATGCGGTCGGCTAACGGCCGGTCGCTGCCGGCCCCCGCCTCAGAAGCAAATAAATCGGTCACAGCTGCTTACGTTTCGAGTACCAGTCTTCCAGGCGCAGACACCATTCACCCAGACCAGCGAGCGAGGCTGACAGACCGATAATTATGCCGACCGTATTTGCCCCGATGTCGAACCAGTCCGCTGTCCGATAGCCGATCTGAAATTGCAGAAATTCCAGGAGAAGACCAAATGTCATGAGGCCTGCTGCGATAAGCCAATAGTTGCGCTTTGCGAACAACCCCGCAAACCACAGCGAGAGAGTGGCGAACGTAGTCGCATGCAGCCACTTATCGATGTTCTGAAACCATGAAACTGCTTTCGCCGGCGAATCAAAGAACCAAAACACCGGAGTCACCGCGGCGATCAGTACGAAGATCACGAGTGCCACGCTGAGAACCCGCCACGCACGGGCGTGCCGGAGCGGCAACATCAGGGCGAAATTTCTTCAGCGACAGCCGGGACACCCACCAGGTCCGCATCGTCTGGCACTGCGAACTCGAACCGCTCACCATCAATCGGCTCGTTGGTCGTCACGTCGTAGAGTGAGACGAGGGTCTTCTGATCGAGGTTATCGAAGAACACCATGCGGCTTAGCTGTCCGCCAATGAAACCGAGTTCCATGCGTTCGAAACCGCTTCTTGTATCAACCGGAATCAGCCGCACCCAGGTCGTGCTCGTCTCGACCATGGAACCATCAAAACGAAACTGAGAGAGCGCCTCTTCGTCACCCCCAAGTAGTAGCGCCGGTGTGTTCGCGAGCGCTTTCGCCTGCTCTTTTACCGTGACCTGTGCAAGGTCGACGTCGTAGCTCCAGATGTTCAGGCCATCGGCAACGAGCAACTGCTCGTAGGGGTCCGAGTAGGCCCAGTGGAAGCGCCCGGGCCGTTCAATCTCGAGGGTTCCGCTCGACTGCTCGATGATGGCGCCACCGGCGTCGATCAGCGACTGCTCGAAGCGGCCTTGCAGCGTGATCACATCGTTCACGAAACTGTTGACGAGATGCTCACCCACTTCGTCCATCCGGGCTTGTGCCTGGGCTAACTGGCCCATGAGCGAAACTGCCGCAACTGCTAACAGGGAAACTACCGTTCTGTTCACACACTATTCCTTGAGCTAACTCGCACCTGCGATCACTTCGCGCTTATTCATCACTCGTACTGGTCGGCACGAGAATCTCGCGCGCGCCATTCGACTGCAACGGCCCGACCATTCCGGCCGCTTCCATCGACTCGACCATCCGTGCCGCACGGTTGTAGCCGATTTTGAGGCGCCTCTGGACACCGGAGATCGAGGCTTTGCGGGTTTCCATTACGACCTGTACCGCCTGGTCGTAGAGTGGGTCCTGTTCGGCATCCGCACTATCGGCCGACGGCTTGTCGATACCGATCAGTCCTGGAGTTGGACCCACCGGACCTTCAAGAATTTCATCCATATAGCGGGGAGACCCGGTTTTTTTCAGGTGCCGGACGACTGAATGCACCTCGTTATCGGCCACGAACGCGCCATGCACACGCACGGGCAGCGACGTCCCGGGCGGCAGATAGAGCATGTCACCGTGGCCCAGCAGATTTTCCGCGCCCTGTTGATCAAGAATCGTTCGTGAATCCACCCTGGCCGACACCTGGAACGCGATACGCGTCGGCACGTTGGCCTTGATCAGGCCGGTGATCACGTCTACAGACGGCCGCTGCGTCGCGAGGATCATATGAATGCCCGACGCACGAGCCTTCTGCGCAAGCCTGGCGATCAACTCTTCGACCTTCTTGCCCACGATCATCATCATGTCGGCCAGCTCATCGATTACAACGACGATGTACGGCAGCGGTGTCAGCGTCGGATGCTCGATGGGCTTCTCTTCGTCGAAGATCTCCGGCGGCCTGAATATCGGATCCTTGATCGGTTCGCCGGCGTCGATCGCTTCGTTTACCTTGCGGTTATAGCCACCAATATTGCGTACACCCAGCTTGGACATAAGCGCATAGCGCCGGTCCATTTCCGCTACACACCAACGAAGCGAATTGGATGCCTCCTTCATGTCCGTTACGACCGGCGCCAGGAGGTGCGGGATACCTTCGTACACCGACAACTCCAGCATCTTGGGGTCGATCATGATCAGGCGCACATTCTCAGGCTGCGTCTTGTAGAGAATGCTGAGCACCATGGCATTGATACCGACCGACTTACCCGAGCCTGTCGTGCCTGCGATGAGCAAGTGAGGCATTCGAGCAAGGTCAGCCACGACCGAGTTGCCGCCAATGTCCTTGCCAAGCGCCAGTGTCAGTGGCGATGCCATGTCATCATAAGGACGCGATTTCAGGATTTCGCCGAGCGTTACGAGCTGGCGATTCTCGTTCGGTATTTCGAGGCCGACAAACGACTTGCCCGGAATCACCTCGACAATGCGCACACTGACCACCGACAGCGAACGTGCGAGATCCTTCGACAGGTTCGCGATCTGGCTGACCTTGACGCCCGGCGCGGGGTCGAGTTCGAAGCGCGTTATAACCGGCCCTGGTGATACCGACTTCACTTCGACGTCGATGCCAAAGTCCTTGAGCTTGAGCTCCACGAGTCGCGACATCGCCTCGAGCGAGTCTTTCGACCAACCTTGTTTCTGCTCTGGCGGATCATCCAGGAGCGACAGCGGCGGCAGTTCACCAGCCTCGGCTGGCTCGAACAACGGCACCTGGCGCTCCTTTTCGGCGCGCGCACTCGGTTCGAGTGACGGCAACACCGGCTCGATACGTGGCTTGGCGCGATTCGCCTTCAGTTTTTTCTCAACCTTGACGACATCCTGACGCGCCGCGGCCTGCTTGCGGCCTTCGGCCTTATCCCGCAATTCGCCAATCTTCAGTAGTGCTTTCTCGTAGCCCACCAGGCACCAGTGGCCAACGCGATCCATCACATCGATCCAGGAGATGCCCATGAACAACGACAGTGAGGCCACCCAGAGGCAGAACAGCAAGGTGCTCGCGCCGAGCAGCTTCATGACGCCCTCGAGGCTTTCGCCGACCATCTTGCCCAGTGCGCCACCCGCCGAATTGGTGAACCCGACGGAGGAGAAATGGAGCGTGGCCAGCGCGCAACTCGTGATCAATGTCGCCAGGAAGCCGCTGACGCGCAGGCCGAAATCAAGCTTGGTCAGCTCGATCTGGGTCTTTTGCTCGCGATACAGCATCCAGCCCAGGTAAAACACCATGAGCGTGAACAGGTAGGCAGGCCGACCGAACGCGCTGAACAGCAGATCGGCAGTATACGCGCCGACACGCCCGACGCCGTTGCGCACGGTCTCGTCGGTTGTTGCGTGATTGAAGCTGGGATCGGCTGCATCGTACGTAAACAGCGCGTACCAGAGGATCAGCGCAAGCGCGCCGAATACGTACAGCGCACCCTCGCGCAATGCCCGATGAACCTGTGACGATAACCGGGATTCCGGTTGCCTGGCTTTAGCGGCTCTTGCCATAAAGAATCTGTTTTCCCTACACTTGCCCAGCGAAGATCAATAACGCGCCGATCCGCATAAAGCTTGCCCGCACCACAAGCCCTTGAAAGTCGTCCTCGGGACCGCATTTCGGGGCTCTGCGCGGGCAGATCAGTGCAACGTCATATTACGGACAAATTATACATGAGTGACTCAAAACATTACCGGGTTCTGATCCTGGGCTCCGGCCCCGCCGGCTACGCCGCTGCTGTTTATGCCGCGCGTGCCAATCTCGACCCGGTCATCATCACGGGCGTCGAACAGGGTGGCCAGCTAATGACCACGACCGATGTCGATAACTGGCCGGGTGATGTCGAGGGCCTGCAGGGCCCGGAACTCATGGATCGCATGCTGCGACATGCGCAACGTTTCAATACCGAGATCGTCAACGACCATATTCACAAGGCCGATGTCACGCAGCGGCCTTTCCACCTGGAAGGCGATGCCGGCAACTACACTTGCGACGCCCTGATTATCGCGACCGGCGCCACGGCAATGTACCTCGGGCTCGAGTCTGAAGAAGCCTACAAGGGCCGCGGCGTGTCAGCCTGTGCCACCTGCGACGGCTTTTTCTATCGCGGCAAGCCCGTCGCGGTCATTGGCGGCGGCAACACCGCGGTCGAAGAAGCGCTCTACCTTAGCAACATCGCGTCCAAAGTGACGCTGGTCCATCGCCGTGACGAACTACGCGCGGAGAAGATCCTGCAGGACCACCTGTTCGAGAAAGAACGCGAGGGTAAGGTCGAGATCAAGTGGGACCATGTCCTCGATGAGGTCCTGGGTGACGAGGCTGGCGTAACCGGTATGCGTATTCGCAGCACGAAGGAAGAATCGCAAACAGCGGACATCAACCTTGACGGCGTGTTTATCGCCATCGGCCACAAGCCGAATACCGGCCTCTTCGACGGGCAACTGGACATGAAGAACGGCTACATCATCATCAAGGCTGGTATTGAAGGCGATGCCACGCTCACGAGCGTCCCTGGTGTGTATGCCGCCGGTGACGTGGCCGACCAGATTTATCGCCAGGCAATCACTTCGGCCGGTGCCGGCTGTATGGCTGCGCTCGATGCTGAGAAATACATCGACGCACTCGTCTCGCAGCAGGCCGCGGACGACGCGGCAGCCTGAGGCGCCGGTGTCCTCTTGAAGGTCACCGTTCACGACAGTATTTCGGCTATTGCCGGCGAGGATTGGAATGCCCTCGCCGGTGACGCGTTCCCGTTTCTCGACCACGCGTTCCTTGAACTTGCCGAAACGACGGGCAGTGTTTCACCGAACGCGGGTTGGGCGCCGCGACACCTGACGCTCGAGAAAGACGGGCATTTGCGCGCAGCGCTGCCACTTTACGAAAAAAGTCATTCCTGGGGCGAGTTCGTATTTGACTGGGCCTGGGCGCAGGCTTACGAACAGGCCGGACTCGACTACTACCCGAAACTCGTCTCCGCCATACCGTTTACGCCTGCGCCGAGTACGCGCATCCTGCTCGCAGATAAGAATGACACCGAGGCTGCACAGGCACTGATTTCGGCAGCCACGAGGCTCGCTATCGACACGCAATGCTCATCAGTCCACTTCCTGTTTCCGGTTGAGCAGGAAATCGCGGTGTTCGAGGACAGCGGAATGCTACTCAGGAAGGACTGCCAGTTCCACTGGCACAATCGCGGCTACGGCAGCTTTGACGACTTCCTCTCGACGTTTACCTCGGCGAAGCGCAAGAAAGCCCGGCGCGATCGCCGCCGTGTGCAGGAGAACGGTATTCAATTCAGACGCCTGCGTGGTGGCGAGCTGGATACCGAGACTTGGGCCACGGTTTACTCGCTCATCGCCCGCACCTTCATGATGCGAGGTTCACTGCCCTACTTTAACCAGGCCTTCTTCGAGGGATTGAGCGAACGCCTGCCGGAGAGCATTCTTGTCATTCTCGCGGAACAGGATGCCCGGCCGGTTGCAGCCGCTGTCTTCTTCGAGAGCCCGACGACCCTGTACGGACGTTACTGGGGCAGCGACGGGCATTTCGACGCGCTCCATTTCGAGACGTGTTACTACCAGGGGATCGAGTACTGCATCGAAACCGGCAAACAACTGTTCGAGCCCGGCACACAAGGTGAACACAAAATCAGCCGGGGATTCTCGCCTGTTACGACCTGGTCCGCACACTGGCTGGTACATCCCGAGTTCGCCGATGCGATCAGTCGCTACCTTGACGAAGAAGGGCGCCATATCGATCGCTACATTGACGCCGTTGACCAGCACACGCCGTACAAGGACGAAGAATGAGCAACAATCGCGTTGTGTGGCTGACAGCCGACGACCCGCCGCAGGGATTCCCGCCGGTGGAAGACGCACTGCGCGAACCGGACGGCTTGTTGGCGGCTGGCGGTGATCTCAGCCCCGAGCGCCTGCTGGCTGCCTACCGACGAGGTATTTTCCCCTGGTATGACGATGGCCAACCGCTCCTGTGGTGGTCACCCGACCCTCGCTGTGTATTTAAGAAAGGCGATATGCATGTGTCGCGAAGCCTGCGCCGCGAACTACGTCGCTCCGAGGCTGAGGTGCGCTTCAACACCGCGTTTTCTGACGTCATACGCGCCTGCGCCGGACCGCGCCGTTATGAACAGGGAACCTGGATCACCAACGACATGATAAGCGCCTACGAGCGCCTGCATGAGGCCGGCTGGGCTCATTCGATCGAGGTTTGGGAGGACGATACGCTCATTGGCGGTCTTTACGGCCTGATCATTGGCCGCGCCGTATTTGGAGAATCGATGTTCAGCCTGCGCTCAAATGCTTCCAAAATTACGCTGCTGGTGCTGAATCGCCTGCTGGATGACGGCACCTTCGGCATTATCGATTGCCAGGTCCAGTCGAGCCACCTGCTTGGCCTGGGTGCCTCGGTAATACCGCGTATCCGCTTTGTTGAGATGCTGGACGACCTGTGTGAGACGCCAGGTGCCTTTGAAAACTGGCCGAATGCCCCCATAGCTGCATGCGAATTGCTGCGGACTTAAGCGCCTGCGAATGTTGCTCATTGCAATACCGGGGCCGTTTCTGCACAATTCGCCAGCCTTTTAGCAGTACAGGATTGATAGACCCTTGGCGAAAGAAGAAGCCATTCAGATGGAGGGCGTCGTAAATGAGACGCTACCCAACACGACGTTTCGAGTTGAGCTCGAGAACGGTCACGTGGTGACCGCGCATATCTCAGGAAAAATGCGCAAGAACTACATTCGTATTCTCACGGGCGACAAGGTCACCGTGGAACTGACGCCGTACGACCTGTCCAAGGGCCGTATCGTCTACCGTGGACGATAGGCCAACGGGCTGATCTCTACTCTGGCAGGTGCGCCAGTTCCTTAAGCACCGGTTCCGCAATCAACTCCAGGTCACTGTCTTCACCGACGGTGATTTTCACGTGTCCGCCTTCTTCGAGGCTGCCGAACAGCAGTTCCTCGGCCAGCGGCCGTTTGATCTTTTCCTGGATGATGCGGGCCATCGGGCGAGCGCCCATCTTTGGATCGTATCCGCGTTCGGCAATCCATGAACGCGCCGCGTCGTCGAGTTCGAGCGTAACGTTGTTGTTCTCCAGCTTGGCTTCGAGTTCTACCACAAGCTTGTCGACAACTCGGATGATCGAGTCGAGCTCGAGTGACGCAAACTGAATAATCGCATCGAGGCGGTTTCGAAACTCGGGGGAGAACTGCTTCTTGAGAATCTCCAGGCCATCTGTCGAATTGTCCTGTTGCGTAAAGCCAATCGACGTCCGGCTCATTTCCTGTGCGCCGGCATTCGTCGTCATGACGAGAATGACGTTGCGGAAATCGGCCTTGCGGCCGTTATTGTCGGTCAGCGTGCCATGATCCATGACCTGCAGCAGCAGGTTGAATACCTCTGGATGGGCTTTCTCAATCTCATCGAGCAAGACAACGGCATGCGGATTCCTGCTGACCGCCTCCGTAAGCAGGCCTCCCTGATCGAAACCGACGTAGCCCGGAGGCGCACCGATCAGGCGTGACACCGTATGGCGCTCCATGTACTCGGACATGTCAAAACGGATCAGCTCGACCCCCATCAGCATGCCGAGTTGCCGCGTGACTTCGGTCTTGCCGACGCCTGTCGGGCCGGCAAACAGGAAAGCACCGATAGGCTTTTCCTCCTCGCGCAGTCCCGAGCGTGCCATCTTGATGGCCCCACCCAGCGCCTCGATGGCACGGTCCTGGCCGAAGATCGTCAGCTTGAGGTCGCGCTCCAGCGTACGCAGCGCGTCGCGGTCTGATGCCGAGACGCTCTTGGCGGGAATGCGGGCCATCTTGGCCACGATATTCTCGACCATCTCGACCGTGACGAATTCGCTTCGGTTGCCTACAGGAACCAGGCGCAGATTGGCGCCCGCCTCGTCCATGACATCGATGGCCTTGTCTGGCAGGTGGCGGTCGTTGATATGGCGTGCGGACAGTTCGACCGCTGCCTCGAGCGCATCCGACTCATAGCGAATCCCGTGATGTTCCTCGAAACGGGACTTGAGGCCGTGCAGGATAGCGACGGTCTCGGGAATGGTCGGCTCGGGGACATCTATTTTCTGGAAACGTCGTGCAAGTGCATGATCTTTCTCAAAAATCCCCCGGTATTCCGTATAGGTCGTGGAACCGATACAGCGGATTTCCCCGTTTGCCAGGACCGGTTTGATCAGGTTGCTCGCATCCATGACGCCGCCCGATGCCGCCCCTGCGCCGATCACTGTGTGGATCTCATCGATAAACAGCACGGCGCCCGGATCCTTCTGGATCTCGGCAATGACGCCCTTTAGGCGTTTTTCAAAATCACCCCGGTACTTGGTGCCGGCAATGAGCGTTCCCATGTCGAGAGCGTAGATCGTGCTGTCCTGCAGCACTTCCGGCACGCGCTCTTCCGTAATCATGCGGGCAAGCCCTTCGGCCAGCGCCGTCTTGCCGACTCCGGCCTCGCCGACGTACAGCGGATTGTTCTTGCGGCGCCGGCACAGGATCTGGACCGTTCGTTCGATCTCGAGCTCGCGCCCGATCAGAGGGTCGATCTTGCCCTCGTTGGCGCGCTGATTGAGGTTGGTCGTGTAAAGCTCCAGTGGCGACGCTTCAGGCTCGGCCTCGGACTCGAGCTGTGTTTCGCCCTCCTCGTTCGTATCGCCTGGCAACTGCGGCATACCGTGGGAGATGAAATTGACGACGTCGAGCCTCGTTACATCCTGCAGGCTCAGGAAATACACGGCCTGAGACTGCTTTTCGCTGAATATGGCCACAAGGACGTTACTCCCCGTCACTTCCTTCTTGCCACTCGACTGCACGTGGAACACCGCCCGCTGCAGCACGCGCTGGAACCCGAGCGTCGGCTGCACATCCGCTTCTTCCTCGTCAGGCAGGAGTGGTGTCTGCTCGTCAATGCACTCGACGAGCTGGCGCCGCAATTCCGTGACATTGGATTCGCAGGACTTGAGAATCTCGTGGACCTTCGGAATATCGAGGATCGCCAACAACAAATGCTCGACCGTCATGTATTCATGACGGCGGTCACGGGCCCGTTGAAAAGCCTCATTCAGGCAGAATTCAAGCTCACTACTGAGCATAGTCGACGACTCCTGTCAGGATTCTTCCATCGTACAAAGTAAGGGGTGCTGGTGCTGTTCGGCAATACCCATGACCTGCGCAACCTTCGTTTCCGCGATTTCGAAATTGTACACGCCACAAACACCCTTGCCTTTCGTATGCACTTCGAGCATTACCTGGGTCGCGCGGGTTCTTTCCATGCCAAAGACCGACTCCAGGATCTCCACCACGAACTCCATAGGCGTAAAATCATCGTTAATCAGCACGACTCGATACAGCGGCGGCTGCTTGATCTTCGGGCGCGCTTCCTCGACAGCAAGATCGTAGCCGCCGGGTTGCTCATGTTTTTCGGGGAGGTCACTCATATTCAGTTTGCGGATATACGGTCGAATCAGGGTAAGTCAATAGCGGCTGGCCGCCTTTCGGGTGCTGGCCAACCATTATATATGGCCCCGGCTGTGTGCCGTTATATTATTGCCAAATAACGCATTTTGGGGTTATTCCCGCTTGTGGCTCCGACGTCTCAACCCGTATCATCGGGTCGCTGCGTTTATAAGGCGTGTGGCTAAGGAAGCTGGCCCGGCAGGACATGATTAGCAAAGCAAACTGGACTGATTTTTCGAGCGTCGACGGAAACACCGCGCTCACGACCCTGAACAGGACCCTGCCCCCCTGGGTGAGCCTGTTGCTGGTCATTGCGATCGGCTGGCAAATCGCCAGGATTATCTGGATGCTCGTGCCCGCACCATCGACAGGGGACGTGATACAGGCGCCGACCGGCATGCAGTCGGTATCGGTCGCTTCGGAAACGTCTGCGGACGTCCAGGCTATTTCGGACCTTCACTTGTTCGGCACAGCCGATGCCGACGCGGCACCGGCACCTGTCGCCGCCGCTGACGACAACCTCAGTGACACGCGACGAACGAACCTGGTGTTGAAAGGGACAATAGCCTCAGACATACCCGAGTTTTCCGTGGCTGTCATCGCTGACAACAACGCCGACCAGAAAGTGTATGTAATCGGTGATTCAGTGGAATCCGGCGTGACTTTGCATGCCGTCTACTCGAGCCGTGTCGTGCTCAATGAGAGTGGCGCCCTGACCAACCTGCGAATTCCATCTGAGTTTCCGCAGGGGCAAGCATCAACGACACGTCGCAACACCAGCACAACTCGCCAGGCCGTTCGTAGTGAAAACGCCAGGAGCATCCAGAATGTCGTCTCGCAGAACATCGCAAACCTGTCGGACGTTATTCGACCAACACCGTATTCTGTCAACGGCGAGCAGGCCGGTTACCGCGTATACCCCGGACGCAATCGGCAACAGTTTGCAGCGCTGGGCTTGCGGCCCGGCGACCTCATTAAAGACATAGACGGCCAACCACTGTCCGATCCGACGCAGGCCATGCAGGTCTTCCAGTCTCTCGGCACGGCAGAGCAGGTAACTGTCACTCTCGAACGCAATGGGGAACAACAAACCCTTGTCCTCAAGACCAGCCAGCTCGACATGAGCGGTGAGCGAACCAAATGACGAAAAACAAAAGCAGTGCATCCTTCAGTCCGTTACGGCTGATCTTCGCAACGACATTATTGTCGTTCTGCGTATTGGCATGGGCCCAGCAGCCCGCGGCAACAGTCAACTGGAAGGACGCGGACATACGGCAAGTTGTTGAAGCGGTATCCGCGGTAACCGGGAAGAATGTCATTCTCGACCCCAGGGTAACGGGCAAGGTCACGCTACTCTCACCAACCCCGCTCGGCCCGGATGCCATGTATGAGGCGTTCCTGTCCATTCTCCAGGTACACGGCTACGTCGCTATCGAAAGCGACAACCTCGTCAAGGTCGTTCCGGACGCTACCGCGCGCCAACTGCCCACAGCCATTGGTCCAGGTGGTACTTACGGCCCCGATGACCTGACGACGCAGGTTATACAACTGCGCAATGTCGGTGCCACTCAACTCGTCTCGCTTCTGCGACCACTGCTGCCACAGTACGGTCACCTTGTCGCCCATCCCGGGTCGAATATGCTGGTCATTTCTGACAGGGCTGCGAATGTGGCTCGCGTAGTCAGCATCATTCGCCGTATCGACCAGGCCAGCGACGAGGACATCGAGGTGGTCACACTGCAACACGCCTCCGCTGGGGAGATCGTACGCATCATGACCGCCCTGACTTCTGCGCCGCGTGCGGACAGTGCGCCTGTCACGACCAGTCTTGTCGCCGACGCTCGCACCAACAGCGTACTCATTGGCGGCGACATGAACGAGCGCCTGCGGCTCAGGACACTGATCGCACACCTCGACACGCCGCTTGAAGACGGTGGCGACACACAGGTCCGCTACCTGCGCTACGCGGATGCCGAAGAGCTCGCAACAAAGCTGCAGCAGCATTTCACGAACCAGACACAATCGTCCGGCGGCCAGGCGGCAGCAGCGCTGCCCGGTATGGACGGCGTTAGCGTCTGGGCGGACACGCAAACCAACGCGCTGGTTATCAATGCGCCGCCCAAGATCATGCGCTCGACGATGCAGATTATCGACAAGCTCGATATTCGACGGGCTCAGGTCCTGGTCGAAGCCATCATCGTCGAAGTCATCATCGACAAGTCCAAGGAACTTGGCGTCTCTGTTGCGGTAGAAGGCAGTGGCTCAAACGCGCCGATTGCCGCCACCAACTTCCCGGACTTCCTGGCAGGTATTGTTCAGCTGGGCAGCGCGGCCGGTGGAGGTGTGACGGATCCGAGCGGCCTTATCGGTGAAGGTGGCACCATTGGTGTTGGGCGGATCAGTGACACTGGCGTCAGTTTTGCAGCCATCCTTCGCGCTGTCGAAGGCGCTGCCGACACCAATTTGATATCGACGCCGTCGATTGTGACGACCGATAACGAGGAAGCCACTCTCAATGTAGGGCAGGACGTTCCATTGGTCAGTGGTTCATTTTCCAATACGGGAGGAACCGGGGGGGCTGTCAATCCGTTCCAGACGATTAACCGTGAACCCGTAGGCGTCAAGCTCGCCATAACCCCGCAGATCAATGAAGGGGACTCGATGGTCCTCGATGTGTCCCAGGAAATCTCGAGCATTGCCCAGTCGGCTGCAGGTGCTGTTGACCTGATCATCAACAAGCGCACCATCGATACGACAGTAATTGTTGATGATGGCGAAATTCTTGTCCTCGGCGGATTACTTGAGGACGTCTTGCGCGAGAGTGACCAGCGCGTTCCGTTGCTCGGGCGTGTCCCGCTACTCGGCAACCTGTTCCGTTCTCGCAAGACTGAGAAGCTCAAGACGAACCTGATGGTCTTTATCCGTGCGACCATCTTGCGTGATGCCGCACAGACAGCCTACGAAACGAACCAGAAGTACAACCTGATTCGCGATGTTCAACAGCGTATCCAGGGCTCCGATGTCCAACTGATGCCGGGGCAAACGCGCCCAGCATTGCCGCCCATCGAGGAATTCCAGAGACCAGTGAAACCAGAGGAAGACCAGCAGTAAGCACGATGGAAGCTGATACCGATATCGTTCTCGAAACCGAGATTCCGGAAACCGCAGAAGCGCGGCAAACGCTGCCTTTTACTTTTGCCAAGCGGCACGGCGTGTTAATCCAGGAACTAAGCGCCACGGAGGGCAAGGCCGTCTATCGCAGCGGTGCATCGCCCTTTAGCCTGACAGAAGCTCGTCGCTTCGCCGGCGTACCCCTCAAGATGTCACGGGTATCCGCCGAGGTGTTCGACGCGCTGTTGCAGGAGTCCTACGAGCAGGACTCCACCAAGGCGTCGCAAATGGTCGACGGCCTCGACGAGGATTTCGACCTGACGCAGGTTGCGCAGGAACTGCAGGGACCCTCCGACCTTCTGGAGAGCGACGACGACGCACCGATCATTCGCTTCATCAACGCGGTTCTTACCGAAGCGATCAAAGAGAATGCGTCTGACATCCATATCGAACCTTATGAAAACCGGCTGGGCGTGCGGTTTCGCGTAGACGGCGTATTGCGCGAGGTGCTGAAAACCCGACGCGGACTGGCGCCGCTGGTTGTGTCGCGCATCAAGGTCATGTCCAAACTGGATATCGCCGAAAAACGCCTGCCCCAGGATGGAAGAATCTCGCTGCGCATTGCGGGGCGCGCTGTTGATGTTCGCGTCTCGACGATGCCATCCGGACATGGCGAGCGCGTTGTGCTTCGCTTGCTCGACAAGCAAGCCGGCAGACTCGACTTGATGTCGCTCGGCATGGACATGGTGACAGAGAAAAAGGTCGACGACCTGATCCACAAACCTCACGGGATTATTCTCGTGACCGGCCCAACTGGTTCGGGCAAGACCACAACCTTGTACGCGGCGCTTGAACGCATTAACGACAACAGCCGCAACATCATGACGGTCGAGGACCCGATCGAGTATTTCATCGACGGTATTGGTCAGACACAGGTCAACACGAAAGTTGAAATGACGTTCGCACGTGGTCTCCGCGCCATCCTTCGGCAGGACCCCGATGTCGTGATGGTCGGCGAGATCCGTGACCTGGAAACAGCCGAGATCGCCGTACAGGCCAGCCTGACCGGTCACCTCGTTCTCTCGACTCTTCACACGAACACAGCCGCCGGTGCGGTTACACGCCTGCGTGATATGGGCGTTGAACCGTTCCTGCTGTCGTCCAGCTTGCTCGGTGTTATTGCCCAGCGCCTCGTGCGTGTACTCGATGATGATTCCAAAACCCCGTACACGGCTCGCGAGTACGAATGCAATTTGCTCGGACTCGACGTCAACGATCCACCGACGCTATACCATGCTGGCGATGTACCCGGCGGCGGTTTNCAGGGTCGTGCGGGCATCTACGAACTCATCACCGTTGATGATGAAATGCGAGAGATGATTCACGGTGGTGTCAGCGAGCTGGAACTGGACCGACACGCACGCAAGACCAGCCCGAGCATTCGCGCAGACGGCCGCCGCCAGATCCTGGATGGCCGTACGACGGTCGAGGAAGTTCTGCGCGTAACCCGCGAGGATTAACCAGAACAATGGGAGCCTTTGAATACGTCGCGATGGACCAATCGGGCAAGCAGGCGAAAGGCCTGGTTGAGGGTGACACACCGAAACATGTCCGGCAGATACTGCGCGATCGCGATCTGCTTCCGGTCAGCGTTACCGAGGTCGCACAGCGAGAAGCACGCCGGCAACGCAGCTTTTCTTTTCGCAAGGGCCTGTCGTCAGCAGAACTCGCGCTGATCACACGGCAACTCGCATCCCTGTCGCAATCCGGCCTGCCGCTCGAGGAAGCGCTCCTCGCCGTCGCACAACAAAACGACCAGCCACGTACCAAGAGCATCCTGTTGGGCGTACGCGCCAAAGTCATGGAAGGCCATGCACTGGCCGATGGTTTCAGGGAATTTCCTCAGGCGTTCCCGGAACTCTATCGAGCGACGGTTGCGGCCGGCGAACAGTCCGGGCACCTCGATGTCGTACTCGAGCGCCTTGCTGATTACACCGAAGCCCGCCAGGAACTGCGGCAGCGGGTTACCAATGCCCTCGTCTACCCGATTGCGCTGGTCGTCATGGCAATCGGCATTATCAGCTTCATGCTGGCAACTGTTGTGCCGAAGATTGTCGGCGTATTCGAGAATACGTCAGCGGAACTGCCGGCACTCACAACCGGGCTCATCGCAACCAGCGATTTTCTTCGCGGCTACTGGCCGCTGGTCCTTGCCGGTGCTGCAGCAATTGGCTGGCTGGGCTGGTGGATCCTGCAGAAAGAGGGGCCGCGGCGAAACTACCATGCGATGTTGTTACGCCTGCCTATTATCGGAAGGCTGGCTCGGGGTGTGAATACTGCGCGGTTCACGCGAACCTTAAGCATCCTTGCCGGAAGTGGCGTTCCGATTCTCCAGGCGCTGAAGATATCCGCCGAAGTAATCGAGAACCTCCCGATGCGCGACGCTGTGACCGAGGCCACTCTGCGTGTTCGCGAAGGTGCGTCGATAAGCAAATCGCTTGCGGCCAGCAAACTGTTTCCACCCATGATGATTCACCTGGTTTCCAGCGGCGAGGCCGGCGGTCGNCTTGAAGAAATGCTGTCACGTTCCGCAAGCGGCCAGGAACGGGAGGTGGATGGGTTGATTGCCGCCATGCTCGGCATCCTGCAGCCGCTACTGATTGTCGCCATGGGCGCAATCGTCATGGTAATTGTGCTTGCAATTTTGCTCCCAATCTTTGAAATTAATAACCTGATCCTTTAGCTTTTTCAATCGATCCGGGTACTACGAGGTTGTTGCGATGATCGGAAACAACGACGATAAAAAAGATACCGACTTCAACGAAGTCGATGAGACATCCGACGATGAGTCCCAGGAGGCGGAGTCCTCTGCTTCCGACAGGATTCCCGACATCGGTGGCGACACGATGGTCGATGTTTCCGGACAACTAAAGGTAGAGAAACTCGTTGCCAAGATCGATGCTGGCGATCCTGACGAGGCGGCGCACCAGCGGGAAGTTCGCAAACGGCTCGAAGAGATTCAGGAAAAGCAAGACAAGGATCTTGACAGCACGTTCAATTTCAACCTCGACGACGACCTTTAGATTTCACACTAACGAAAATCACGCGACCGTACGCTGAGATTTCCCAGCAGGTCGGAGTGATCAAACAGGCGCTTCGCAACCACGTGGATCACCTGCCCTTCTATCTGTAACTCCCCGGCCACGCCGAGCAAACGGGCGTTCAGCAGCTCAGCCCGAAATTGCTCCGCGACCTGCTTCCACAACACCAGGTTTATCTGTCCCGTCTCGTCTTCGAGCGTTACGAAAATCACACCGCTGGCCGTGCCCGGACGCTGTTTGGTAATCACAAGACCGGCAACGTTGACCTTGTGGCCGTCACCGAGGGCCGGCAATGTTCCGGCCTGTGCGTAGCGGTACCGATCGAGGTGTCGCCGCAACAGGCAGACTGGGTGGCGTTCGAGCGTGAGCCCGGTACTCCGGTAGTCCGCGACAATGTTCTGGCCCTCGGTGGGTTTGCGCAGCAGTGGTGCCGGCTCGTAACGCGCCATACTCGGAAACAGCGGCATGGGCTTCTCAGCACCGGCGACGGCCCAGCGCGCGCNGTGTCGGTCGCCCGAGAGCGGCCGTAGCGCCCCTGAGGTAGCCAGCACGCCGAGTTCACGTCGGTCGAGCCCCGCACGCTCAAGCAGGGCCTGCACCTGCGTGTAGTCACCACTGGCGCGTTCCGCGACGACGCGCTGCCCGGCATCTTCCGAGAGCCCTTTGACCATCCTGAGCCCGAGGCGCAAGGTTGCCATCCCGCTCCCTTCCGCTTCGAGCGAACAGTCCCAGGCACTGTGATTGATATCGACCGGCCGCACTGCGACACCATGGCGCTGTGCGTCCTGTATGAGCTGTGATGCCGAGTAAAAACCCATCGGCTGGCTGTTCAGCAGGGCACAGGTAAAAGCAGCGGGTTCATGGCACTTGAGCCATGCTGAAACGTACACCAGCAAGGCAAAACTCGCGGAATGCGACTCGGGGAAACCGTATTCGCCAAACCCCAGGATCTGCTGGAAAATCTGTCGTGCGAACGTCTCGTCATAACCGCGCTCGCGCATGCCATTGACCAGCTTGTCCTCGAAAGGACCGAGCCCGCCCCGGCGCTTCCAGGCGGCCATGGCACGTCGCAAGCGATCGGCCTCGCCCGGTGTGAAACCTGCGGCAACGATGGCCAGCTGCATGACCTGTTCCTGGAAGATCGGCACACCCAGCGTCCGTTGCAGCACACCCTTCACTTCCTCACTCGGGTAATCGACGGCCTCCTCGCCGTTACGCCTGCGCAGGTACGGGTGCACCATGTCACCCTGGATCGGGCCCGGGCGGATAATCGCTACCTCGATGACGAGATCGTAATAGCAGCGTGGCCTTAGCCGCGGCAGCATCGTCATCTGCGCACGTGACTCGATCTGGAACACCCCGATCGTGTCGCCGTCACAGATCATGTCGTAGACCTGCGGGTCCTCGCCCGGCACCGTCGCCAGCGTGTACTCACGACCGTCAAAGTCGCGAATCAGGTCGAAGCTCCTGCGTATCGCCGTCAGCATACCCAGGCCCAGGACATCGACTTTCAACAGCCCCAGGTCCTCGAGGTCATTTTTTTCCCACTGGATGACGGTGCGACCCGGCATCGTGGCGTTTTCGACCGGCACGAGTTCGTACAGCGGTGCATCGGAGATGACAAAACCACCAACATGCTGCGACAGGTGACGGGGGAAACCGATCAGTTCCCGCACGAGATACAACAGGCGCTTGATAATCGGGCTATCGGGCGACAGTCCAGCTTCGAGAATGCGGCTGTCGTCGACGGACTGGCCGTCCCACCATTGCATCGAACGCGACAGGCGACCGACCTGCAGGTCGCTGAGACCGAGGACCTTGCCCATATCACGCAACGCACTTCTCGGTCGGTAGGTAATGACAGTCGCGGCAAGTGCCGCGCGCTCACGACCGTATTTTGCATAGATGTACTGGATAACTTCTTCGCGCCGCTCGTGTTCGAAATCCACATCGATGTCGGGCGGTTCGTTACGCTCTTTCGAAATGAAACGCTCGACGAGCATTTCCATGCGCGCCGGGTCGACCTCGGTTACACCCAGGCAAAAACAGACAGCAGAATTTGCGGCCGATCCGCGCCCCTGGCAAAGAATGTCCTGCGAACGGGCAAACGCAACGATGTCGTACACAGTCAGGAAGTATGGCTCGTACCGGAGTTCGGCAATCAGCTTGAGTTCGTACTCGATGAGTTGCACCACTTTCCCCGGTACACCCTGCGGCCAACGGCGCCGCATACCCTCTTCCGTCAGCCTGCGCAGGTAGGTCACCGCCGTGTCACCATCAGGAACTATTTCGTTCGGGTATTCGTAGCGTAGTTCGTCGAGCGAAAAGTCGATCCTGTCGGCAATGTGCAGGGTTTCTTCGAGCAGGTCTTCAGGGTAGATGCGCTGTAAGACATCGAGAGAACGCAGATGCCGTTCACCGTTCGGGTACAGCGCAAAACCGGCATTGTCGATGGTCGTCCCGTGGCGAATTGCCGTCACGGCATCCTGCACGATGCGTCGCGCCCGACAGTGCATATGTACATCGCCGCTTGCGACCAGCGGCAGCTTCAGGCGCCGCCCTTCCTCGCGCAGCTTCTGCATTTGCTCGCGCTGCCGTCCATCCGCCAGGAGCTCGACAGCAATCCACAGGCGATCACGAAACGTCTCACGTAACCAGTGGTCTTCAACATCGAGCGTGAAATCCCGGTCGGGAACCCACAGCACAAGACATCCGGGGAGGCCTTCCTCAAAATCGAGACGCGTCAGATCGTAGCTGCCTTTCACTGCGGCACGACGCGCATTCGTAACCAGGCGGCACAGTGACGCGTAGCCTTTCTTGTTCTGTGCGAGCACAACCAGCTTGCGCCCGCTGCGCAGGCCGAGCTCGGAGCCGATAATCAGTTTCCTGAGTCCGCATGCCTTTGCGGCCGCATGTGCACGCACAATGCCCGACATCGAACACTCATCGGTAATGGCGAGCGCCTCATAGCCGAGCTCTGCAGCTGTCTCAACAAGTTCCTCGGGATGGGATGCGCCGCGCAGGAAGGTGAAATTACTGAGCGCGTGCAACTCGGCGTAACGACCATCAGGCATATTCCTGTTTCCTACCCGAAATAGCCGTGCAGGTACCAGGATGAGGTGCGGTTGCGATTGCGAAATACCCACAGCCGCCTGCCATCCGTGCCTGTCGCCGTGTAGTAATCGCGGGAGATGCCAGCTTCATCCCACCAACCGGTCTCAAGACGTTCCGGCCCGTCGATGAGGCGTAAACGGCAACCCTGGTGCACAGGATAGCCACTGTCTGCCGGCAACAGGGCCGGCTCCGGCAACATCCATAGCGGCCGTTGCACAAACTGTTTGGGTGTGGCCAGTGTCGTACCGGACCAGTCGGCCAGCAGGCTTTGCGAACGCCAGGCATAGTCCGGCCGGTGTTCCGCCACCATGGATGCCGCCTGCACTGACTGGTCGCCAATACGTGCAATGAGGCGCTCGGCGAGCTCTGTAATGGAAAAACGCCGTATCTTGGCACCCGGTTTGCCATGAAAACACAACGCACCTGACTCGGCCTGCAGTGGCTGCGCCATACCGCTACGCAAGCGTACGGCGATAACGGGCCCGGGTAACACCAGTTGCTCGAAACGAATACCCAGTAACTCGAACCAGCGCCTCATCGAACGTTCTGCCCGCGCACAGCCCAGGCGTAATTCGGTTGCAGGACCTTTGAGATGGAAAAAGCTGAAACACACGCGCTGCGTGCCGAGTTGCCGTGCAAGCAGGAACTGCTCGTGCGACAGCAGCAACTCACGACAGATATTGAGCAGCAACTCGCGGTCTGTCTGCTCCTCCGTCATTTCGTAATCGACACAAAAACGTTCGGGTGCACGCCATGAATTACGCGGATCGGGCAAGTGACCCAGTGCACGATCGAGTTGCAACAAATACTCCGCGCCAAAGCGGCGTGTGAAGCCCTCACGCGGTAAACGCAGGCAATCACCGACTGTCATCACACCCATGCCGCTCAAGGCTTCACAGAGGTTCGCCGGCCAGTCCATGCAGGCCAGCGGCAGCTTGCGCAGTACCGCTGCGAGATTCGTATCATCACGGATACAGGCACGCCGGCCGGCGCGCGCGATCCAGGTGGCTGCGAGTGGCGTCGGGGCGATTGCAAGTGCGGCCGTAAGGCCAAGCTCCCGTAAACCTTTCGACATTTTTTGCCGGAGTGCCTGCAAGCCACCGAACAAACGCGCGCTGCCCGCAATCTCGAGCACCAGCACATCATGCTCGGCAATCGAGACGAACGAGGAAAAACGCTCCAGCCAGGTGGCAAGCCCTTCGAGTGCCTGCTGTTCTCTCAGCAGGCTGCGTTCTTCAAGCTGCAATGCCGGTAGTAACGCGAGCGCCGCATTTGCAGCCTGCTTAGGCCTTACACCGGCAGCACTCGCCTCGGCATCGGCCAGCAGGATACGGTGTATGCCATGCTGTTCCTCGACGATGGCCGTCGCAGCATCGGATGAACGATTCGCCTCCAGCGGCAATTGTGGCAACCACACGCAAAACCAGAGGTGCTCTGCAGGAGTGGGCTGTGGGAGCGAGCACCCCGAGGGCACGTGGCTTGCTCGCGACGCGAAGCGGGCAACCTGAACAGGTTGTCCACCAAGGCTGTCTCCTACAGGCTCCAGCGGTAAATCCTGCTGTACGACAAGGGGAGTCGGGGCAGCACCCCGCACCAGGGCGGGCGGTTTACAGGCCCGTGACCGCATCAGATTAGCGGGTTAATGACAGCCGGGCGACCACCACGACTTTTCAGGATGTGGACGCGCGTACCTTGCCCGCTGGCATGCAGTTCAAGGCGTAATGCGGCGGCCGAGGACTGCCGGCGTGCGGCCAGTGGACGAAACGCGATCGCCCAGCTGCGGCCCTTCTCGGCGGCCAGCTGGAGGCGGCGGCTGGCCTGGTCATCGAGCATCGATGGCCACAGTAGTACCGCAGCACAGGTACCGGATGACAGGGCCTGCTCGGCCGACCAGAGAATCTCATGGTCATCCCGGGGACGCACGATCAACATGCGTGATAAATCAATACCGCATTGCTGCAGCGCAGGTGGATACGGTTGAAACGGCGGCGCCACCCAGGCAATCCAGCCGGGCTCGGTAAAATCCTGTGGTGAGGTTTCGGTGCTTAAACGTGCGAGTGCAGGCATCAGCAGACGCAATTCACCGATGCCATAGTGTTCCGTCAGGACTTCAGTCAGCGATTCACGGGGCCAACCGCCCCCCGGCAGATGCCGGTCGAGTTCCGGGTAACCGCTCGCCAGCCCTGCCTGTCGCCCGGCCTGGTCACGCCCGCGCCAGACGCGCGGGTTCGCAAGGATCTTGTCGAGCGACGATGACAATGCTCAATGCAACGACAGGCCGTCACGAATCACGCCGACAACAACGCCTTCGATGACCAGTGCCTGTTCCCTGAGATCGACTTCGATCGGTTCGAACTCGTCGTTTTCGGGCAAGAGCGATACCAGTGACCCGGTCTGGCGATAACGCTTGACGGTCACCTCATCATCGAGGCGAGCAACGATAATCTGCCGGCTGCGTACTTCGGGTGTGCGATGCACGGCAACCAGGTCACCATCGAGAATGCCTGCGTCTTTCATACTCATACCGTGTACGCGCAGCAGGTAATGCGGTTTGGGACTGAAAAGCTGCGGATCGATCTTGTAATGCGCCTCAATGTGTTCCTGGGCGAGGATCGGGCTACCTGCCGCGACACGACCGATGAGCGGCAAGCCCATCTGGTCACGCAACGAATCCTTGAGCTGGATGCCACGCGATGCGCCCGGCAACAGTTCGAGGACGCCCTTGCGCTGCAGGGCCCTGAGATGCTCTTCAGCCGCATTGGCCGACTTGAAGCCGAGCTCGCGAGCAATCTCGGCGCGCGTCGGGGGCATACCGGTTTCACCGATAAACTCCTGAATCATCTCGAGAATTTCCTTTTGTCGTGGGGTCAGTTCGCGCATTTGAGCAGTTCCTGTATGGATTCACAGTATATGGGATTATATACAGTATCGACGCCAGTGCAACAGTCAAAAAAATGGCCTGTAGAGCGAGCTTGCTCGCGAAGCATCGGGCTGCCATCGGGCTGCTTCCCGACTCAACCCGGTGACAGATCGTCGGTAAGCCGCCTCTTACATGTCGCTAAGCACAGACAAAAGACAATAAAAACAGGAGTTTTCGTTGCAGCCTCGGGCGGATTGGGAAATAATGCGCCTGCAGTTTTACCCAACAAAGGAACCTTCCAAAATGAAAAAGACCGCACTCAGAGCAAGCGCACTTGCACTGTTCGTCGCAATGGCCGCTGGTTGCGCCACCACCGGGCTTGATGATGTGAAAGCTACGGCTGATCGTGCCGCTTCTGACGCCGCTGCTGCTGTATCTGCCGCTGAAGCTGCTCGCGCAGCTGCTGACCGCGCCGCTCAGGCTGCCTCTTCGGCACAGAGCACCGCTGATCAGGCCCTCGCTGCTTCTACGGAAGCTCAGGCTTGCTGCGAAGCAAACAAAGAAAGCATGGAACGCATGTTCCAGAAGTCTATGTCCAAGTAAATCCGGACAAAATTGCTTTATTCAAACGCCGCGCTTGTCGCGGCGTTTTTTATGCCTGACCCAACGGCCTCGGGAATACCATCGGAACGCTCCACCAGTTCTTCCACGCGACTCCAGTCGAGCCGGCCCGCGCGCTCCGCTGTTGCGGCAATGAACTGTTCGGTAACGTAAGTCAGCGGATTCTTAGCTTCAGGATCGGGCTCCGGTAACTCGACATCGGCGTCCAGCTGTTCAAGCTGCTCGGCAGATTCGTCGATCAGCGGCTGTGGCGATTCAAGCAGCGGGTGCACTTCGGCCACCAGGGACTCCCCGTCCCAGCCAATCTTTACCGGTGCGTTGATGATGCGCACCGGTGTATTCACGCGAACCCTGTCAAACAAGAACTCGATGTCCTCGGGAAACATGCGCACGCAACCGTGCGACACACGCATACCGACGCCCGCCGGCCGGTTGGTGCCATGGATCAGGTAGCCCGGCAGGCCCAGGCGCAGCGCGCGCGTGCCGAGTGGATTCTCGGGGCCGGGTTTCACAATACGCGGCAACGGATCGCCATCGGCCGCATGTTCATCGCGCACCGACTGCGGCGGGTACCAGGCCGGGTTCTTCGCCATGGCAGTGATCATCGTATTACCCAGCGGCGTTTCCCAGTCCATGCGCCCGATGCTCATCGGGTAGGTGTAAACGTACGCCGGCTGTTCCGCCTGCGGCTCCGGGAAGTAATACATACGGTACTCGGCAAGGTTCAGTACCAGCCCCTTGCGCGGCCCGGGTGGCAACACAAAGCGATTCGGCAGGACGACTTCCGTGCCCTCGCCCGGCACCCAGACATTGACGCCCGGATTGGCGCGTACCACGTCCGTGTAACCGAGCCCGTGGCGACGCGCGATATCGACCAGCGTGTCTTCGTAGCGCGCCGTGATTGTCGAGACCGAGCCAATGACGTCGTAGCCATCCGGCGGCAGCTCGAAGACTTCCGCGTAAACCGGTGTGATGGCCAGCAACAAGGCGGCCAGTCTGAAAACCTGTTGGCGCATTACTGGCCTTTTTCGTCCGCGTCGATGACTTCGGTTTCGCACTCGGCTGCAGCCAGCCAGTCCTGCATCGCGTCGCTCTCGAGCAGGCGGTGCGGATAATACCCGGCCGATTCAGGCAGGTTGATGCCGTAGGTCCGGAGGCGCAGTACGACCGGCGCATACATGGCATCGGCTATTGAAAACGTTCCGAACAGCCAGCCACCCCGATCGCCGTAGTGCTTGTGGCATTCCGCCCAGATGTCGATAACCCGGTCGATGTCCTCGCCGAGTTCATCGGGTATCGGCAGCTTGCGGCCCATCGCCCGGCAGTTCATGGGCATGCAATCTCTCAGATACGGAAATCCGGAGTGCATTTCGGCGGAGATTGCGCGCGCATGTGCGCGTTCATCCGGGTCTTCCGGCCAAAGCTGTTTGTCCGGCCAGCGTTCTGCGACAGTCTCCGCAATCGCCAGGGAATCCCACACGGTGACATCACCCAGCTGCAGTATCGGCACCCGCCCGGCCTCCGAGAATGCCGCGATTTCCTTCTTCGTAGTCGGCGTATCCAGCACGATACGGTGCTCATCAAAGTCAATTCCGGCTTCTTTCATGAGAAGCCATGGCCGCAATGACCACGACGAGTAGTTCTTGTTACCTATGACGAGTTTCGGTTTCATTGTATTAACCAGCCAGCCCGGGCCCTATGGTAAACCATCGCGCGTTGACCGACATAGGGGCTTGCCGTTAGCCTGTCGCGATGAGCCTCCGAATCTCCTTCGAACTAACCGATCGCGACCTGAATTTTTTCCGCAAAGCTCTGCGCCATTCACGTGAAGCCGTCAAGGATGCGGAAGAGACCGAGATTGTCGATGCAATACATGCTGTGCTCGCAGAAATCCGCACCAGCGACCCCCTGCCCGATTTCGTCGGCAAACGTATTCCGGAACTCGAGTCGTTGATCAGTATGCTGGCCGATGAGGAATGGCAGCTACCTGAAGGAGACCGCGAGCGCCTGCTGGCGACCTTCGTCTATTTCGCAGATCCTGAGGATATTCTCCCCGACAACATCCCGGTGATAGGCTACCTCGACGACGTCATCATCATCGAACTCGTCGCGAGGGAACTGCAACACGTGCGTGAAGCCTATGATGATTTCTGTCGCTTCCGGGATGAATTCGACAAAGAGCACGGCAGGAATACAGACGCTGTAATTCGTCGCGATCGGATTGATCGTCGTCGCCAGCAATTGCACCAGCGAATGCGTCGCCGCTCAGCGCGGCAAAAGAAAAGCAGCCTCTGGTAGCGCTACATCCGCATGAGTACGGAGCCCCAGGTGAACCCGCCACCGAAGGCCTCCATCAAAACCAGTTGCCCTTTCTTGATGCGTCCGTCACGACGACCCACGTCGAGCGCCAACGGCACCGATGCAGCAGACGTATTGCCGTGGTCCTGCACCGTGACAATCACCTTTTCGGTCGGCATGTTCAGACGCTTGGCCATGGCCTGGATAATGCGAATATTGGCCTGGTGCGGNACCAGCCAGTCGAGCTCTTCCTTGGTAACGCCGGCCTTGTCCAGTGCCGCCTGGGCAATCCTGCCGAGCGTCTTGACCGCTACCTTGAACACTTCGTTACCCTGCATGATGATATTGGCCTCGTCGGTACCGGCTATCGCAAGGTTCTTCGATACGCCAGCCGGGTAATGCAGTAGTTCCCGATACTGGCCATCTGCACCCAGCGCACAAGACAGTATGCCGGGTTCTTCCGACGGTACGACGATAGCCGAACCTGCACCGTCACCAAACAAGACACAGGTGTTTCGATCGCCCCAGTCAAGCAGCTTCGTGATGCACTCGGCGCCGGTGACGAGCACGCATTTCGCCTCGCCCGCCTTGATAAATTTGTCGGCGACGGTCAGCGCGTAGATAAAACCGGAACAAGCGGCTTCCAGGCTGAACGCTGTACAAGCCGGGATTCCAAGCCGGTGCTGGATGATCGTCGACACATTGGGAAACACGACGTCTGGCGATGTCGTCCCTGTAATGACCATATCAACGTCAGCCGGCTTGACCCCTGCATCATCCATCGCATTCTGCGCAGATTGCACGCACATATCCGACGTCGTCTGGTCATCCTCGACGACGTGGCGGCGCTCAACCCCGGTCCGGGTCCGAATCCACTCATCGGACGTATCGACGATCTTCTCGAGATCGGCATTGGTCATGATGCGCTCGGGAAGGTAGCGCCCGGTGCCAGCAATACGTGAATAGATCATGCAGCTTCCTTTTGCAGCAAAGTACCGATTTGTTGTGGCAGCTGGTTGCGCACTTCAACGATCGCCGTGTCGATCGCGTGCTGGAACGCGTAGGCGTCCGCGCCACCGTGACTCTTGATAACAATACCATTCAGGCCGGCCAGGGTCGCACCGTTGAAGTTGCGTGAATCCAGCTCGGCGCTGAGTCGTCGTAACACGCTACCAGCCAGTAAGGCCTGCAGCTTGGTAAACAGGTTGC
>JGI24723J26617_10000547_pt1 | contig 36782 bp, 35 predicted proteins | sample Cruoilmetagenom6_FD_26617 | JGI IMG/M metagenome (IMG submission 26617) | reverse complement strand
AGGCTTGGTCAATTATATAATAGCTGTTCGGTAGCCTTCCTGTTTATACGTGACATAACACCAATACATAAAAGTTTAATCCTTACTATTTTAGAAATTAAGTGTAACTTGAACCCCATTTTAAACCAAAATTGTGACTATGAAAAAAATCTTACCCCTTTTAATTGTTATCGCATTTGTACCCGCTTGTTCCAACACAGATGATGACCAATTAATTAGGACAGCATCCTGGAACATCCAACATGTTGAAGATGAGCAATTTAATCGTGAGTTATATGCAAGAATTATTAACCCTGATTATCAGTTTTCACTTTTCGCGGATTATATTGATGGTAATAATAGAATTAATTCCTTTCTCTATTCCGCCAATGGGAAAGCGTTTTTATTTAAAAAAGGGGTTGGAGCCGAATTTCACAAAAGTTTTGTATTCCCTATTTCTAATAATACTATTTCAGAATTCGGATATGAATTTATTATAAAAAGTGATAAAATAAATCAAATTAATATCATCGAAGTAGATGAATTAAACAACACATATCTTGTGCTTTACACCGTATATTCCGATTTTGAGTTTTCAGAAAATACAGGTAAATCGAGTATAGCAGAAAAAAATGATGAAGAATCTTTAGATGAGAAAACTACGGAAGCCATCGCGACTTTTAAACAAGCCTTTCTCAATTTATTTATGGATGCTAATGAAAGAAAAGTACTGGAGGAAAATTTAAAAAACATTCCAGAAAACATTAAGAAGAACCTTTCGAATTGGGGAGACAGAATTAATGACTTGAAGGATGATATTAAACAATCGCTAGAAGATTTATTTACTTATCTATTTAGAGATAATGATGAAAATGTTACGCAAGAACCAATAGATAAGACTGATGTTACACCTATGGAAACAACAGTGGAAGATTATATAGAAGATGATAATGAGTTTTATATGTCTAATTATATTTATATTGAAAATCAATTATATACGTTTGGTAATGATGTAGTAAAACAAATATGCGATTATCCCAATGATCCAAATAAAGAGTATGGCGTAGCATTCCTAATAAATAACGAAGGCAATGGTTGTAATAGTACCTTTGAATATCCGAATATCTATGCTAATAGTTTTAAGCATGCCTTTTCTATGAAATTTGTAATCCCTATACAAAATGACCAAATTGTATTTGATACTAGTCTTAGATTGGAAGTAACCCACCGTGACTTTCAATTATTGCCTTTTTATACGTATGAGAATACGAAGGAAGGTCTTTTTTTTCCGAATTATTTAGGGTTTACGTATTATAATGATAATGCTAAATACGTAAGATATGATAAAGTTAAAAGTAGGGTTGAATTTAATGTTACTGCTAACTATATGCAATATGACAATTCAGGGTATGAAATTGGGGTGAAACTTATTGAGGTTTCTGGCAGATTTACAGAATTTATCGATAATTAAATCTGGCGTCTTCATGAGATTTCCGAAACTAAACACGGGTCAAACCTAGACGAATTAATAATTATACAAACAAGATGGCTTTTATAAAACCTGATTATTTTATCCCTATTTTTAATTTTATCAAAACCTAAAATATTCAATACGTAAATGATAAATTTCACACGGTTATACGGGTAGCGCTTCCTACCAATTTGAACAGGCGCTTTACTCGTACTGTTGTGTCCAAATTGTGTTCAAGCGTCTTCCATATAAGAAAACGTAACAATACTAATATTCAGTTGCTGTAAGCCATATGAAAACCTCGCTGAAGAGGTTTAAACGAAGATCAAAGAACCAGTTGGCCTTCGATTAGTAAGATCTAACAGGAGTGTGGTTCGTAAAACAAATACCATGATCAAATTTTTTAGACACATCAGACAAAACTTACTTTCAGCAGGAAAAACCGGAGCCTAATTCAAATATGCCGTTGGATAAATTGTACTTGTGGTTATTGGTATTTTGATCGCTTTAGGAATAAATAATTTGAATGAAAATCGGAAAAACACTAACCAAGAGAAAATTGTTATAACCAAGCTGCATGAAGATTTAACTACAGATTCAGCACAATTTATTTATTATAAACAACAGTTTGAATTAGTGGATCAATTACATTTAGAGCTATATAATTTAGCACAAGGAAAACAACCAATTGATTCAATTTCAGAACTCCTACTAATTAGAAGAACCCTATATTTTAAACAACTTGTTGGTTCTAATTTTAAAGAAACGATCAGAGAAATTGACCACCCAAAAATCGACGAAGCTTTAAGTAAGAACTCCATTGGTTCAATTAATTGCCTTAATTTTTCAAGCCTTATCGTAAGAACTAGCCTGACCTTTTAACAACATACTATAAAGTTCAAGGGCTCACAAAACAGAAATCAANGACTTTTTCCGATTCCTCAGGAGTGTCAACATCTAAACCTGTTCTATATATAAAACCTTAATGCTCTCTTTTTTCGTTGTAGATATGATTAATTACATTAAAACACAAGCATACAGGGTATCTTGAAGGAAAAAGGCAGAATCATTTAAGTGCGAGCATTTTACACAAAAGAAAATTATATTTGTCTGCAACTTAATAAATCCATAGATCATATGCGACTACCCTATAAAATGAAGTTTAAAACGCTACTTTTAAGCTGCATCAGCTTGATGTTAGTCTATTCTTGTAGTGTACAGAAAAGTGTCTCTGACAACACCAAGCCTACTCCTGAACTAAGTAAGCATGTACAACAGCAGTTAGATTCTATATTACAACGCGGTTTAGATCATGAAGCATTATATACTATCGTTGGCAATATAAAGCCCATAAGTTCTGTGGCCTCCTTCTCGTATCCCATAGCAAACACCGACAGCGTAAATCGTATTAAAGGAGCGGTGCTGGATGTAGCAAAAAAGCAACAATTCTTAGACAAAATAACACGCCTTAACACGTTAATTAACACCCTAGATTATCCTGATTTGAAATTTGTATTGGTGCCTTATCAACAAGCCTATAAAAATGAACGAATACTACAACTCAGTGTGGTTCGAGTAAGCAAGTTAGATAGCGTTTTAAAGGCAAAAGCCTCCTTTTTTGGGCAATTTGGATTAACACCAGGAGCAGATCCTGCCGTCGTTATTGCTACCATAGAAGGCAGTGAACCCTATGAACGTTTTAGAGGATATGGCTATCTATTTGGTTACCCCGACTATGCCGTTGATTTTTATGTTGAAGCCTTTGATATAAAACAAAAGACGAATGAATTTGTCAAGCGAAATTTCTTTCAGATACCAACCTATTCAAGTGATACGGGCGCCTTTGTTTATGCTTATCCAAAAAACCACAGCCCCACTAAAATTGATTCAACACTTTATTTTCACGCTACATCGGTCTTATCAAAATACAAAGAAATACGAACGAACTATTTAAATCAAGATAAGACGCTCAAATCGAGTGAGTTTTTACACGACTATTTTAATAAATCAATCCAGAATTAATTCAGGGCATATGAAAAAACATACCCCCAATAAATTCTTTTTTCACTACAACTAAAGTAGACATTTTGCGGGCAGCTATATCCTAAAATCAAAAAACAAAGAACTATCCATAAATATTCAATTAATAGGTGAGTAATCACATTTAGACTTAAAACGGAATTAAAAAAGTTAGCTGTGGTGTGGAACCAAAAAATCAATTTGCTAACGCCTTGTGCCGTGATCATACACAAATTCCTTGTACCACATGCTAAGTACTTGAAATCAATACACACTACTACTATTAATTTGCACAATGAAACATCCATTTAACCTGCCTATATAAATTGCTAATAAAATTTCATTATAATTTATTATATTCGTCACCTTAATCATGTAAAACCCATATACCATCCATTAGGAACAAGCGAAAGAGCGTATTCAAATTATCAATATAATGCGCCAGCCTTCCAAGAAAACTTCACATTTTTTTGATAAGGTGCATAACGGTTTCTCCGAAAAAAACTACAGTACCCCTAAACTAACAAAAGGCAGTTCGCTGTATTTAAATTCATAAAACCAATATGAAAGGAAATCGTTCAAGAGCCCTCTTAACCGATCGCGGGGATGCCATGCCATTAAAAAGAAAGGAACATATTTAGCCCCTTTAATACGGTCTTTATTTTCCATTTAAGTGATTAAATAACACAATAAAATGTTCATGTTGACAGTTACATGTTGACACCAAACCAAATTAACTATGAAAAAGCTACTTTTATTATTGACATTATTTTCAGTAACATTTAACACCTTAACTGCACAAAATTGGGAAAAATATAAAGCTGAAGACTTAGATCTAGTTGCCTATTTTCCAGACGAACCTACCCGCTCAGTACAAAAGGTAAATACCGCAGTTGGAGAGCTAGACATGCACATGATCATGTATACCTCAGAAACTAATGATAACATGGTATATTCAGTAATTCGTTCCGATTACCCCAAAGCACAATTTGTAAATTCAGATCAAAATCACAAAACCAAGGTATTAGATGGTGCTGTTGATGGTGCGGTAAAAAATGTTCAAGGTGAGATCGTTTTTCACAATAAAGTGACCTTTAATGGCTATCCTGGAAGAAATGTAAAAATCGCTATTGATGGTGCATATCTTTATATCAATGCTTATTTAATTGAAAATTCAATGTACATTACCCAAGTCATCTGCGTGAATACGAAGGATAAGAACTCAAGTATTAATCGTTTCTTAAACTCGTTTGAAGTCATAAAAACAAGGTAAATCTGAGCATTGGCTCGTACGTAGCAAATGCAATAAACAAAATACCTTAATAAAACTCGCCATTAGAAGATATTTGTTTCGTATAGCACTAAATACTAAACAAGTTTAAGTCATTGGAGTAGTACCTCTCCGAATCTGATTTGTACTTGGCGAGGCTCCTAACTCATTTTGGTTTTATCTAAACAATGGGCAGGGGATTTGGAAATTAAATCGCTACGGTCTTTTGGCTTAAATGGCCGCTGTAATTTAAAACAAACTAATTGCGTAACTTTGAGGTATGATTGCTTTTTTTAGACGAATAAGATTTAACCTTATACAAAAAAATAAGTCGGGTGCGTATCGTTTACCGGTAGGCAGGTATTTTAAATATGCGCTGGGAGAAATTATATTGGTGGTTATTGGAATTTTAATCGCACTCTATATTAATAACCTAAATACTGAGAAACAAGAATCGAGAACACTCAACGGGTATCTACACAACATTGGCGAAAATATTGCCTCGGATCAACTCAGCCTGCGTCAAATAGCTAATTTTCGCGACAGTTCGATAATTGGGTCCAATTATTTTATGAACATGATGGAGCAAGCATCAAAAGAGCAGTATTCGTTATATTTTTCAAGGTATTTTAAATTTAATCCGTGGCTTGACGAATCTTTCCAATCTAATCAAAGTGGATTTGAAGCACTTAAAAATGCGGGGTACCTAACAAAGATTCAACAAACCAATTTAGAATCTCAATTGTATACCTACTACAACTTAATCGCTAAAATAAAAGCAGAAGAACAAAGTCTGAATAACTTTATGGAGGAGATGGAATACGACTTGTATAAAAACAATATTGTACAAAAAATTAAACCCTTAATCAAGAAGCTCCAAACAAATACGGCAAGCCAAGAGGATTTCAATGAATTGCAACGAATGATGAACTTCCCTTCTTTTATTGGCAGCCATTCTCGCAATGCCGGTACCCGTTATATGAATAAATTATACGATAGACTAGTTGAAAATGCTGTAAAACTGCAGCAAGAAATTGAAAAAATTACAACAGACTAATTGGTTGTGCTCATAACAACCAAATTGTCTCCTATTATTCACATAGGTTTACCTTGTTCAATTGGCTCACGGTGAGGTGATTTTCTATCTAAAAATTATTTACTATCTTTAATGTTTTAATAACCCGCAGATAGTAAGGTAGTTAGCCACATACCCCCCTTAAATAAGCGTCTTGTAATCACGCTGCATTCATTCTGTAGAAAATCTTGAAATGATAAATATCATCGCGTGTCACCGATGACCTATTTATAGAAATGCCGAACAATTCTTATGTAACCTTTAAACCAATAGATATGAAAATTAACAAAAAAAGCATTCCAGTAACTATGGAAGGTCCCGGAACCGTAATGCGAACCCAAGAAAACTTTGGAGGAATGAGTGTGTGCTTTAACGAATTACCTAAAGGAACTGATTTCACCCCTTTACTTAACGGACTCGATAATGACAGTTGTCACTGTCCGCACTGGGGGTATGTTTTGAGTGGTAAACTACAGGTGATATATGACAACGGAACAGAAGAAATTATTACTGATGGCGACGTCTTTTATCTTCCAAAAGGACATACCGCAATTGTGCAGGAAGATTTAAAATTAATTGAATTCAACCCTTCAAAGGAATTTGGCGAAGTTATGACACATGTTGGGAAAAAAATGGCTGAATTGGGCGGGTAAACCAAATTTAGGTTCAAGATCTAGCCGGGTATTGGATTGAAATTAATGCTGTAAACGACTAAGGCCGCAAACGCAATGCACATGATAAAATAATGTGTACATTTATCCAGAATTTTTGGGACATCCAGCAACGGCCTTACGATATCATTTCAACGCAGTACCATTTCAAACACACAACCCACTCAAAAAAACACAAATGACGCATAACATAAAAATGATTAGGTACGGCCTATTTCTTGTTGTTTTTTTACTCATTTGGAGTAGTCTGCACCTCGTCTTTGACAATTTAGAAGATTCATACAAGGGAATGATTAGTGGTGGTCTCTCGGCGCTTTTGGCACCAAGAATACAGGAGTACGATACGCAATCAGGAAAAAAATTGCACTTAAAATGGTTCTTCTTGAAAAAACCAATTTCTGTATAACGGTCCTAGCTGATGAAGCCTTTTAAAAAAAACAAGATATATCATTGGGCCGTTAAGACAGGCAATATTAGCATTCAACGAAACAACCATTGTATTTGCCTTAGCCTCGATTATGAACCTGAGGCTTCTTGCCAATTAACCAGGCGTGATACACATGAAATCGTTGAAATATTAACGCAAATTTCAACACAGATTTGGCAAAGTAGCACCTACCAAAGCGAACCATACACAAACCAACGCCACACCATCAATGGAAATAACTACGCTTGGGAAATTGAATCTTCAATTCTTAACTTAAGCTACAACGAGGATGACCGTTGTGTAGAACTTCATTGCCAAGGAAATACGACGCTTAACCTCGCAGTAAACGACACGGTTGAAATCATCCAACGCTTAGAACAGGCAGTGAATTCAAGCCTTTAACAACGGAATAACCGAAGCGATTCTACTACATGTAGTTCCTACCTTAGCAACCTAACCTCAACCAACTAGTTGCACTCACATCACAATTAACAAAACGGGATTCATATGGAAATTTTGATCTTTGAATTTGTTAGGTAACTACGTAGACCTTAAAATGAGAAGGTTTTCAATTAAAAAAATAGAAATCGCCAGTACCAACGAGCAGTTTAATGACAAATACAATTTATTTTTGTGATTAAAAAAGTACCTTGCTTGTGGAAATATCGATTTAAAAATTCTTTTTTTTTCTAAAGACCCACAGATAAATAAAATATAATCACTATTTGAGTATACTAATATGAACCTTCAACCCCTTAGAATAGAAGCTGGTTGGCACGTAACCTATAATCAGCTTTATGAAATTGACCCCAAACCAGGTGTTGAACATTTTTTTGAAGGGTCCAGTTTAGTCGTACTACAAAACAACAGAAGGTTGACGTTAATTGATGTATCTTGGAGACCCGAACAAGCGCTAAATGGTGCCTATCACCTGCATGTATTACACATGGTAGAAAATTTCAATGCAGACACCAATACATTTGACTATGATGTAAATTGGGAAAAACCCTTGGCAATGTTTACTATAAAGACAAGAGAAAAATTAGTAGAAAAATTAGAACATTTAATGCGAACTTTACCCGTCAAGGAAGACCCAAGAATGACCATACGCAGAGGCGTGGTGGATGAACAATCTGAAGTATATCGCCTGCGTTTGATAGCAGAAGGGCTGTCTATGGAATTAATTAAAAAAATAATCGCAAACGGGCGTGCCAATATTCAAAACCATCTCTTGGACCAATACAAAATAACACGAGAAATCCTCCTCCTATTGGCCGCACAAGGATGCTCAAAAAAGATAAGGAATAAAGCGGAACAAAAATTAAAAAGCAAAGAGTTTAAGGCCTAATAAAAAAAAGCCTCCCCTTCAAGAGAATCCCATTAAATTGAAAAAACTAAAACTAAACCATGAAACATAAAGCATTTAAAGACTTAACGGATGAAGAGTTACGCAATGAGAAAAATAAAGTTTACCACAACAAACTAATTAACGCCTCACTTATAGGCTGTTGTATAGGGATATTCCTATATAGCGCGGTTACCAATGGATTTGGATTTTTTACATTTTTCCCGTTACTTTTAATCTATCCATTTAGTAAAAACGGCAAAAAAATTAAGCAATTAACGGAAGAATTTAACGCTAGAAATTTATAACGAAAATTGATTAACAATACACTAATTCACAGCTTAATCTTAATGCTGTTTTACCCTGTGTTACGTTGGGCAACCTTAGTGGGTGAAATCCGTATATTACTTGGCATTGTTTCGGGTAGGATCTAAAAACTAAACAGCCTAAATACCTACCTAATAATAAATTAACATCAACTAAAGATGACCTAAATTCACCAATAATCTAAAAACGCTATAAGCTTGATGCAAATCCTAAAAGCTTAATCTTATCGCCTAAAAGGTGTATCCTGCATCTCTATGCTCCAAACGCATAAAATTTCTATCTCCACTATTTTCACTAACTTTAGTTGCTTAAGCAGATCAACAAATTTTTATTTAACAGCCTGGTTTTTACTAGGACAACCCTTTTCTAAAAAACAAATAATCCTCACTCAACCATTATGACATCAAAAAGAAAACCATCCATTGCAATGGGGAAAGACGAATTTAAAACAGTTGGCTATCAGCTCATTGACGATATTGCTAATTTTATTCATACTATAGATCAAAAACAAGTAACCCCTAATGAACGCCCAAGTCAACTACAAAATCGTTTAGGTACTGTTTCCTTGCCTGAAAACGGCAAACCAGCATCAACGCTAATGGCCAATGCCACTACCCTATTACTCGAGCATTCTTTACTTAACGGTCATCCAAAATTTATGGGGTATATCACCTCTTCAGCAGCTCCAATTGGCGCCTTAGCCGATTTATTAGCCGCTGCGGTTAACCCGAATGTGGGGGCGCATATTTTAAGTCCCATGGCCACTGAAATAGAAAAACAAACCATTCAATGGCTAGCTGAATTTATTGGTGTTTCTTCAAATTATGGGGGACTATTAGTCAGCGGTGGTAATATGGCAAATTTTACCGCATTCTTGGCCGCTAGAACCGCAAAAGCGCCCAAAACTAGTAAAGCACAAGGTATTGAAAACGGGGTGCATAAATTAACGGTATACTGCGCTAAAACTACGCATACATGGATTGAAAAAGCGGCCATACTCTTTGGGCTAGGTACAAACGCAATTCGATGGATAGCCACCGATGCCAACAACAAGATGGATACCGAATTGTTAGCGCAAACAATAAAAAATGATCTCAACAACAAATGCATCCCGTTAATGGTGATTGGCACCGCTGGCGACGTAAGCACTGGTGTTGTGGATGATTTATGTGCCATAGCAGCCATTTGCAAACAACATGACCTATGGTTCCATATTGATGGTGCTTATGGCGTACCTGCAGCTGTGGTTCCAAAATATGCCCCAATGTTTGACGGCATTAAGGAAGCCGATTCTATCGCAATAGATCCACATAAATGGTTGTATAGTCCGCTTGAAGCCGGATGCACCCTAGTTAAAAACCCACAACATTTAATTGACACCTTTAGTTCACATCCTGAATATTATAATTTTAATAATAAAGAAAACGAAATAGCGCAGAATTTTTATGAATATGGACTTCAAAACTCACGTGGATTTAGGGCATTAAAAGTGTGGTTAACCCTACAACAAGTTGGGAGAAGTGGGTATGAAAAATTAATCTCAGAAGATATAGAACTCGCTGAAATGTTATTTGACCTCGCAGCTAAACATCCTGAATTCGAAGCTGTTTCTCAAAACTTAAGTATTACCACCTTTCGGTATGTTCCCGCTGGAATGAATCAAAACAACGACTATCTTAATACCCTAAATGAACATTTATTAAATGATCTACAATCAGGTGGAGATGTTTTTTTATCAAATGCCATTGTAAAGGAACACTATTGCCTTAGAGCTTGCATTGTAAATTTTAGAACAACCAAAAAAGATATTAAAGCTAGTATTGAGCTCATTGCTCGTAGGGGACAAAAGATTCATCTCGAACTATCCAAACTAGACTAATGAATAGGGCGATTCACGTGAATCCCGGTTGCGCAAGCCTTGAGCGCATGCTAGCTATTAGAGATAGGTACGTTTGATTTAAGTAAACTTAGTTGTTTAAGAAACCATCTATGTATAGCATTGTGGTTTATAGTGCCACCTGAACTTTGATTTCAAAAGCAATAGGATATAGTAGCGAACGTACCTCAACCGACTTACGCACCCTAACTACTTAGTTTTGATGAAAATACGCGTAATAGACATTTATTTTTTTAGTAACTTTGAACTATGGCGCTAGACTTAAAAAAATTTTTCCTAAACCATCAGCATTTCAATAAAATTGTTAGTGATGATTACATGTTTATTGAATTTAATTGTCCCATTGAATTTGAGAATTTTAAATTATGGACAGAAATACCATTTTTAGCCTATGTTGTGAGCGGCAAAAAAGATTGGACAACCTTAAATAAAACGTACTGTATAAAAGAAGGAGATGCTGTTTTTGTTCGAAAAGGTGTTTTTAAAACAAAACAATATTTTGAAGAAGATTATTGTAGTTTACTGTTCTTTATCACCGATGATTTCATCAGAAGATTCTGTAAAGAACATCGTGATTCATTGCCTAACACTTCGGCGGATTACCTTGAAAATCAAATTTATAAAATCAATGTTAATGACCCTTTAAGTTCGCTCTTCCTAACAGTATTTAATTATTTAAAAGTAGGGAAAAACATACCGAAAGATTTGGTGGAAATGAAATTTAAAGAGCTTTTATTTAATATCTCAATAGACCCATTAAATAAAGAATTAATTGCTCTTTTTAATTCTATTCAACAAGTTGATAAAACAAATCTCAAGGATGTTATGATGAAAAATTTTCAGAGTGATTTAACTTTAGAAGAGTATGCTCGCTTATCTGGAAGAAGCTTATCCACGTTTAAAAGAGATTTTCAACACTATTTTAATGAAACACCCGGCAAGTGGTTAAATACAAAACGACTTGAATACGCCAAAATGTTACTTCAAAATAATGATTTAAATATTAATGATGTATGTTGGGAAAGTGGTTTCAAAAACACATCACATTTCAACAGCGCATTTAAAAATAAATACAAATTACCCCCTAAGCAATATAGAAAAGAGCATTACGGGCTGTAACACAATAATGTCATAGGTATAAAAAAACGAGCGTTTCTGTTGAACTTAATTTTCAATCAATATAATCCTTACATATAATACCTTACTACTGTAGGCTAGTTTTATTCTTGCCGCCAAGGTTAGAATAACTTAATCAAGAATATCCTATAGCGTCAATATCCTCTTTTTTGATTACAGGTTTTAATTGATGCGCTATAAAAAGTTCTCAACCCTCTTCCCATACAATCACGAGGAACACTACAAGGCATCTTAATCTGACCACTAATTAAGAGGACGCCCCAAATCAACATTAAATGCTACTTTTCTTTCTTTTAAATCCTATTAAGGCAACTAAGTTCGCTAAACAGAAGGCCATTACAGGAATGAATTTTATAAAATAGGTAGAAAAACCCACACTATAAGCTTATAAATACCAAGGTTATCTGCTAAAAAAGTTGATTTTTTTAACGATTGAACTTTTTACCAAATAATTTGAACTTTTGAGTAAATCCGACGGGTCCCAATCGCTATACATTTGCATCAAATAAACATTAACAATTAAACTTTTTAAAAAATGGAAACAACAGTAAACATGAAAAACGGAGTAAATGTAGATCAATTAGTTACTACAATTGAACACATTCAAGCACAACCAGAATTAGCTAAATTTAAATTTAGAGCTAAAAACGATTGGATAGACGGAGGTCATTGTGTCTCTAACATCAAAAGTTTTTACGGCGTTTGTGCTGAAGATGAATCACGTCAAGAAGCATTTAAATTGGCCTGTAGTCACCCTCAAGTTTTATTAGGGCAAAATGAAGCCGCAACTCCTCCAGAAGTTGTATTGCACGCGTTAGGATCATGCTTAACAGGCGCCATGGTCTATCACGCCGCCGCAAATGGAATTGAGATTGAAAGTGCTTCGTCATCCTTAGAAGGAGGTTGTGATTTACATGGCTTTTTAGGATTGGATGCTGAAGTTCGTAAAGGCTTTGACGGCATCAACTTTAAACTAAAAGTTAAATCTGATGCCACAGCTGAACAGCTAGAAAATTTAGCGAAATTTTCACCGGTTTTCGACATGATTACAAACCCAACCCCTGTTACAATTGAAATTGTAAAAGAGTAAGCATCTTAGTAAAAAATGGCTGTATACATCTATACGGCCATTTTTTATACTAAAAACGAAATGTTATGACACCATTAAAACTTAAATTATCAACACCTTCAAGCAAAAAAAGTGAACTTACAACAAGCCCTTTTTTTCAACTAAAAAATTCACGGAACCAAGCGTGGTATAGCAGGAGACGCTATCGTATTTAAAACAACCCCATGCGCATACACGTCCTCCTATTTATTATTTAAACTATGATTATACATCCTTAAAATGCATCAAACATTCAACATTGTTAACGCTAATCAGGCCGTAGCAAAAATAGCGTATAAAACCAATGAGGTATTCCCCATTTATCCCGTTACACCATCATCACAAATGGCTGAACTCGTTGAACAATGGAGCGCGAATAAAGAACCAACTATTTTTGACACAGTTCCTACGGTTTTCGAGATGCAAAGTGAAGCAGGGGTCGCTGGTGCTATGCACGGCGCGCTACAAACGGGATCATTATCCTCAACATTTACAGCATCTCAAGGCTTGTTATTAATGCTCCCTACCCTATTTAAAGTTGCAGGAGAATTAACTCCAAATGTCATCCATGTGGCAACCCGTAGTATTGCTACACACGCATTATCAATTTTTGGAGATCACAGTGACATTATGGCTGTGCGAAGCGCTGGATATGCAATGCTAGGGGCAGCTTCTGTGCAAGAAGCGCACGATTTCGCCGTAATAGCACAGGCGGCTACGCTAGCCTCAAGAATTCCTTTTATACACTTTTTTGACGGATTTAGGACTTCTCATGAAACAGCAAAAATAGAGGAAGTTTCCGACGCCACCTTGCGAAAAATGATAGCTTATAAATGGGTTCAAAAACATAAAAACAACGCCCTAAATCCAAACCACCCTGTTATTAGAGGAACAGTACAAGGAGCAGACATGTTTTTTCAAGGAAGAGAAGTTGTGAATTCTTTTTACCATGCGTGCCCAGACATTGTACAAAACAAAATGAACAACTTCGCAAGATTGACAGGCAGACAGTACAACCTCTTCGAATATGTTGGTGTAGCGCATGCAGAACACATCATTATTACCATGGCCTCATCTGTCCAGACTGTTGAGGAAACCATTAATTACCTAAATAGTAGTGGAAAAAAATACGGTCTTATTAAAGTTCGGTTATTTAGACCGTTTAGTAAAAAACACCTCCTTGATGCCCTCCCTAAAAGCGCGGTTTCAATTGCTGTTCTAGATCGCACCAAAGAACCTGGAGCTGCAGGAGAACCCTTATATTTAGATGTTTTACAAGCCATTACTGAAGCCTTCCAAACCAATGAAATCGACTTTTTACCACGAATTATTGGAGGGCGATATGGTCTGTCATCAAAAGAGTTTACCCCTGCAATGGTTACGTCGATTTTTGACCATTTAACCACAGCTACCCCTAAAAATAATTTTACCATTGGTATTAATGATGATCTAACTAACTTAAGCCTATCCTATGCTGAAGAATTGAACCTCAACACAGCGACTTATCAAGCGATATTCTATGCGCATATAGCATCAACCCCTACAAATAACATTGACTGTGTGTCAACTTTAATTGGTAATACAACCAAAAAATATGTCCAATCCTACACAGAATTTGATTATAAAAAATCAGAATCTAGACAGGTAACACATCTGCGATTCGACGTACAACCTATAAAAGCGCCCTATTTAATATATAACGCTAATTTTATTGCTTGTACAGATGTATACTTTATTAAAAAGGATACTGCTTTAAAAAAAATAAAAAAACACGGCACCTTGCTCATTTTTTCGCCATTAAAACCTACTGCATTTTGGGCACAACTTTCGACAGAGATCCAGCGACACATAAAAGCGAAAGAAGTTAATCTAATCCTCGTGAATAATCAACACATAAGCGAGTTCTATCCTGTTGATGATTACCGCATTTCTGCACTCCAAGCTTGCTTCTTAGCAATAAAAAATGAAGGCTTAGAAAGTACATTATTAAATAAAATTAAAAGCCATCTCAAAACTGTCAATACCTCAGAACTCACCCAGCATAATCCTTCTTTACCTGCAGAAGAACCATATGAGCCAAGTTCACTGCAAGAAAAACTATTTTCAAACAATACAAATATAGCGCTAAGTGAATTCCCTGTTGATGGCACATTTCACCCCACCTCCTCTGAAATGGGTCCCCGCTTACTACAAAAGGAAATTGTCTTATGGAATCCAAACAGCTGTACACAATGCGGTGCGTGTAGTATGGCGTGCCCACAAGGAGCGCTCCGAATGAAAGTTTATCAAGATTCGTATTTAGATCACGCACCTAGCGGATTTAATACTATACCCTCAAACGAATTTGATTTAATGAATTTTACGCTACAAATAGACCCTACTGCGTGTACAGCTTGTACTAATTGTGTAGATGTATGCTCAGACGATGCCTTAGTTCCAACAGAAACCAAGCCGTCTAATTTTGAACATTGGAATTATTTTAAAACCCTACCAGAATTCGAGAGAACCCAAATAGATTTAACTAAAATAAGCCAGCAACAACTTCAAGAACCCCTTTTTAAATATGCCTCAGCCGAAGAGGGATGTGGTGAAACACCCTATATTAAACTATTGTCTCAATTATTTGGAGACAGGCTGTTGATTGCAAATGCTACAGGTTCAAGTTCAATTTTTGGAGGAGCGGCCCCCCTTAATCCTTGGGCTATAAATAAAGACGGTAGAGGGCCAGCGTGGTCAAATTCCTTATTTGAAGACAATGCAGAATTTGGATTAGGGTTTAGGTTATCCTTAGATCAACAAGCAAAAGACGCTAAATCAATGCTTAAAAAATTGACCCCTCACCTCGATGCAACCCTTGTGCAAACTATATGTTCTGCATCTCAAAATTCAGAAAAAGACATCAATGATCAGAGAAACAGAATTTCTCAACTAAAAAAGGTATTGAAACAAATAAATACCAAAGAAGCAAAAAAACTTTGGCAAACGGCCGATGCACTAGTCAAAAAAAGTGTTTGGTGCATCGGAGGGGATGGATGGGCGTATGACATTGGTTTTGGTGGCTTAGACCATAGTATTGCTTCAGGTAAAAACGTAAATATACTTATCTTAGATAATGAAGTTTATGCCAATACTGGCGGACAAATGTCAAAGGCATCACCGGTTGGTGCCGCAATGAAATTTGCTCATTCAGGGAAATCAAAACAGAAGAAAGATTTAGGGTTAATCGCAATGACCTATGAAGATGTTTATGTTGCATCAGTGGCGATTGGAGCAAATCAAGAACAGGTTGTAAATGCGTTTATAGAAGCCGAAAGTTTTGAAGGCCCTTCCATCATTATCGCTTATTGCCATAGTAGTTCACACGGTATCGATATGAGAAATCCAAGCCAGTATCACAAAGCCGCTGTAGCCTCTAATCAATGGCTATTATTCAGAAATGACCCCAGAAAACCACATCCATTTAAACTTGATTCTTCTAAAGCAACGCTTAACATTGAGGATTATTTAAAAAATGAAAAACGCTTTGATCGTCTTATGAAATCATCCAATGCACAGCTAATCAATTCTCTACAGCATAATATCAACAAGCGATTTGAACGTTACCATGCCATGTCATCCTTATGAAAACACCTTTTCAAAACATAGTAGATGGTGAGAACACTTTAAAAAAACAAGAAAAAATCCCATCTTCAAACCAAATCGCAACTGAATATTTTAATGGGTTGTTTAAAAATGACATCGCTATAATCATGTCTTATTACACCGATACTTCAACATTAATTACACTTGAAAACACCTTTAGAGGCCTCTCAGAAATAAAAGCGTTTATGCATGACCTTATAGCCTATTTTCCAACAAAAAAATCCGTTTTAATTCTTGATCAATTAACTGTAGAATCTGATTTAATTTATACCGTTTGGCATTCGCACTCGCCCTTACTGAGTATCGCTATAGCTTCAGACACCTTTATCATCAAAGACCAAAAAATATGGAAGCATACGTTTATAGGTCAATTAAACAAAATAGTTCCTCCCAATAAATCTAAACCCTTACACTATTGACTTAACCTTGACTAGGATTACCGCTTAAAAGCAATCTTAAAAGGGGTACAAAACCACCTTTTCAAATGAGAACTCGCCAAATAGGCGGTCTTCTGGTGTATAGCCAAATATTTATATCTTTACAACTAGGCTTTAATTCCACCCCATGAAAAACGCTTGCAAGCTATTAGTTTATATACTTTTACTACCCCTTATTAGTCAGTGCAAAAAAGAGAATAGTGCGCAGGAGGAGTTAACAAGAAATACGCGACCCAATATTTTGTTTATTTTAATTGATGATCAACGCAATGATATGCTTTCTGTAGCAGGTCATCCCATCCTAAAAACACCAACCATTGATACGCTAGCGAAGCAAGGAGTTCGGTTTACCAATGCCTTTGTGACCACGCCCATTTGCGCGGCAAGTAGAGCCTCTATTCTTACGGGGTTGTATGAATATAAGCATGCCTATACGTTTGGAAAAAAACCACTCAAAGAGGAGATTATGACTAATTCCTATCCGTATTTACTTAAAAAAGCTGGGTATATTACAGGTTTTACAGGAAAATTAGGGGTTAATCTTGAACGAAAGGATAGTATAATTAAGGCCATGTTTGACTTTTATAAGCCCTCTCAGAAGAGTACGCCGCATTTTATTACACTTGCAGATGGTACCCGTAGACATTCTGCCGAAATTCGCGGTGATGAAGCGATTGAATTTATAGCAAGTCAATCGGCAGACCATCCTTTTTGCCTTTCCATTAGCTTTAATGCAGTTCATGCCGTAGATTCTAATTTAACCCCAGGGAATGCTGGGCATTACCCCTACCCCCAGTCGGTTGCTCAGCTGTACGAAGACGCGCATATCCCAAAACCAAGCTTGGCCGATCCAGCGATCTATGAAAATCATCCTGATTTTTTAAAAAACTCGTTAAANAGAGAGCGGTATTTTTGGCGATGGGANACGGAAGAAAAATACCAAACAAACATGAAGGCCTACTACCGTATGATTAGTGGTTATGATCAAGTTGTGCAGCGGGTACTTGAATCGCTAAAGGCGAAAGGTTTTGATAAAAACACCATCATTATTTATGCCTCCGACAATGGATATTATATGGGAAACAGAGGGTTTGCTGGTAAATGGAGCCATTATGAAGAATCGTTACGGATACCCCTAATTGTCTTTGACCCTCGCATGCCTATTGAACGCGCTGGAAAAATTTCTGAAAAAACAGCCCTCAATATAGACCTTGCTGCCACGATTTTAGACCTTGCTGAGGTGGCTATTCCTCCATCCTATCAAGGCAAAAGTTTGGTACCCTTGATAACCAACGAAGCGGTCACGAATTGGAGCGAAGGGTTTATTATTGAACACCGTATGGATCATGAAAAAATTCCAAAGTATGTAGGAATTCATGAAAACCGGTATGTATATGTCAATTATTACGAACAAAACCCGCCCTATGAATTCTTACATGATTTACAAAAAGACCCAAATCAACTTGAAAATTTAATCAACGACCCTGCCCATACAGAAGCCTTACAACGCTTGAGAAAAAAGCAACAAGATCTACATTAAAAGACCGGTAAGCAGGCAGTCTATGGCTCATAAATTAACTTACCATTATTAAAGCAGCCCAAAACGGTTGAACCATAGGCGAATTGGCATGTTGAAGGATGTTGAAAAACACCTTCTGTATACCTTAAATATTCTTTTCAATCGTATTTATCGCCGCATGTTACAATAGTTCAACACTTTGTTACATATGTGTAGTGCATAAATACTAGCGTACCCTACCTTTGGTTGTACATAATTTTAAATGTTACAACCATGAAGTTAAAACAAATAGTATTCCTTTTAAGCCTCTGCTTTTGTGCACATGCCACACAAGCCCAATTTCTTAAAAAACTCACTGATAAGGTAACCAAAAAAGTTGAAAATACCGTCGTTGATAAAACAGCCAATAAGGCTGCCCAAAAAGTTTCTAAAACGATGGATAAAGCGTTCGAGACGAACCCGTTTGGCACTGGTAATAAAGGCGCCAAAGTAAATCCTGAAAACATTGCCAATTCATATGACTTTACGTGGAAATATTCATTAAAGATGACAACAAACAACAGCGATATGGTCATTGACTATTACTTAAAACCCAATGCTACGTATTTTGGATTTACATCTGTGGCAATGAAGAATATGTTTACCGTAATGGACAGTGAACGAAATGTCATGGCCATGTTTATGCAGTCAAGTCAAAACCCCATGGTATTGGCAAACCGTATGCCGGATAATTTAGACACCGAAGATCCCGAAGCTGAATCTTTTCAATTTGAAACACTGGCTGATAAAGAAATTATGGGCTATACCTGTAAAGGGATCAAAGCAACCAGTGACCGCTATGAAATTATCATGTACTTCACCACAGATGCCCCGGTGAGTTTTAGCGACCTCTATAAAAAACAACATAAAAATATTCCTACGGGCTTAGCGTCCTATTTCGATGAAGATGACAAAATATTAATGCTAGAAATGCAAATGACTGATCTAAAGAAAAGCAAAATGAATACAACCATGCAATGTGTTGGGCTTGCAAAAGAATCAAAAACAATACACAAAAAAGACTATCAATAAAACCTTGATTAGACAGTATAGCCCCATAAAACAAGCTAATAAACACTCTAGGTCATCTTACTTCTGGCATAATCAAATAAGCTTATGACTACAACAATGTGAAAAAGAAAATCACCAATTAAGTTTTTATTCCTTACCCCTAGCCTCATGAAACACCGCAAATTTTGCCGTAGCATCATCAGGCTGGGGGTATAAAACACAAAACCACTACCGCACTACAGCATGTCGTATGTTCTAGTGCTAAGGCAGGTTTAATGTAAAAGGAAAAGCGACCACCCTAAACCCTAAGGCCTGTGGTTCACCTCCCGACTTACCCTTAAAAAACACCTTAACATTTACCAGAAGCACCCACTTTTGATTTAAAAAAGTCAGCTATAAAAACCTTAAGGTTCACAGGTATACTGTACGTTTACATCCCAATCTAACTCAGCAATGATACCTTCTACCCGATTTTGAATTTCGTTTATTTCGGCTTCAGAACACGCCCCTGCACCTTCAAGTAAATGGTCTTCCTGATACGTTTTAAACTCTTCTAAATACTCTTCAGCAACTTCCTTTTGTGCAGCACATTGTTCATACGTGTAGTACGATCCGTCTGGATTTCGAATCGCCGCAATTTCATCTTTGTACTCTTGGTACATGCTATTAATTTTTTCGAGTTTACTAGTAAAACAACTCGAGTCTTTTTCCTCCTCTTGAGTCATACAGCTGATAAATAGCAGTATACCACTTAGGATAACAATTGATTTTAATTTCATAAGGTGTTTGTTTGAAGTGTTGGGTTAAAAATTTGCAAACCAGGTTAGATATTTCTCACCCATTAAGGGTACCGGGCGTTGGTGATCATTAATCGCGTTCATTAAGCCCATTATCCACATATACAACAGTACTAAAAATCCGAAAAAACTAATAATCCACCCCAAAATGGGTACCATGCCAATAATCCCAATTCCCAAGCCTGTTAAAGCTAATCCTAAAGACTGCCGTATATGATAGTGGGCAATGCTGTTTTTCTTTTCACTATTCATTACCATAGCTACAATTAATCCAATCACAGTTAAATAGGCAATTACAGCTATTGTTTTTCCCTCAGATGTTTGTCCATTTGCATTATTCGTATTCGTTGTTTCCATGGTGTTTATTGGTTGATTTTATTCAAGTTTAACATTGAGCTCCCCAGAAATGGCAAAATTTTCGGTCCGCTCCATCATCCCAGCACCTTCTCCTTTAAAGCTCATTTGCAATTGCTGCGCCGTAAGTTGCTTAACCGTGATCGTTCCTTTTCTAAATAAAATGCGTTTATTCATTTTTTGGTCAGTATCCCTGTCGGCATTGAAAAAATTAAGCTCAACTTTTGTTCGTGGGTCATTGACTTCTGGAATAGTAAACGTGGCTGATCCCTTCTGAAGAATATCGGCATGTGTAAAGTTAATATTCACTTGAAATGGATTGCCATCCTCCCAGAGAACGAGACGAATAGTGTCATTTGTAAACACCTTTTTTTTCAAGGCTACTAAGTTTTTCTGTGCTATGCGAAAAACATCCCCTTCCATGTGCACCTCTACCGCATAATCACTTTGATTATCTATGCCGGCAGCAAGCTCTTTTTTTTGGTTTTTACCACACCCGATGAGGAGGAGGAGTAGCACACTCCACGTTAACTTTTTCATTTTCAATTTCTGTTTTTAAGGATACTAAAAATTCTTCTGCCCCTGTAATAGCTGTAAATGTAAGAGGAGCATTGCCATTTTAATATCAGATATGTTTCAAAGCATAAAACATATGTTACACCCCCAAAACACCACTAAACTATAGCTACTTAGGATGTAAACTTTCGCATAAAATTTCATTGCTTCTTTTAAAAAATGTATCCAGCGCCGTCTACTTACCCATATTTCGATCTCATTTTTTAATAATCAACATTTTCTTGCATATATCTAAACGATTGTTTAGTTTTGTCGTCGAATTAAACACAGTACACAATTTTTCTAAAATAGCATGGCTAGAAAGAAAGAATATAACGAAGAAAAAGTCATTGATAAAGCCATGCAATTATTTTGGCGCAATGGCTATGAAAATACCTCTATGCAAATGCTTGAAAAAGAAATGGGCATTAATAAATTTTCAATCTATTCAAGTTTTGGCAATAAACACGGCGTGTTTCTTGCCAGCTTAGCGAGTTACAAAAAGAAAATTGCGACTATATTTGAGACGTTTAAAAATGGTGAAAATGGCATTAAAGATATTAAACAATTCTTTTATGACTCTGTTCGCATAGGTGAACAAAAAGGCAATCAAAAAGGCTGTTTAATGACCAATACCTATCATGAATTTGCAATAACTGAAGATGAATTGGTAAATGATCAAATGCGTAATTTTATGGATAACCTTAAGCAACTTTTTATCGAAAAGTTACAGATGGACCCTACAAAAGACGAGGAAACCATTCAAAAACAGGCCAACTTTCTTGTCCTCGCTAAACACGGATTAGCTGCCGCCACACGCGTGCATAGCAAAAAAGAAATAGACGACTATATTGAAATGATTTTTAACCAACTTTAATCATTTTTTTTACCCTATAACTAAACGAGCGTTTAGTTATATTTAATTTTAATACTAAATACTATTCCAATTATGACAACATTAAAAGTTCATAGCATTGAAACCGCTCCTGAGGGAAGCAAAGAATTATTAGCGCAATCGTTAAAGACCAACGGAATGATTCCCGGACTTCACGGCGTATTAGCTGGGGCACCTGGCACACTAGAGGCCTATCAAACCCTCCATAAATTATTTTCAAATTCTTCGTTTAACAACGATGAGCTCACCGTTATCTGGCAAACGATTAATGTAGAGCACGCCTGTCATTACTGTGTCCCTGCCCATACGGCCATTGCTAAAATGATGAAGGTTGACGATGCAATTACATCAGCCCTACGCAACGAAACCCCACTAGCCAATGAGCAGCTTGAAGCCCTACGAACGTTTACCTTAAGCCTAACCCGCAATCGTGGACATGTATCACCAGAAGAATTAACTGCCTTTTACGCAGCAGGTTATCAAGAACAACAGGTCTTAGAAATTATTCTCGGTTTGGCTCAAAAAGTGATTAGTAATTATACCAATCACATTGCTAATACCCCCGTAGATGCTCCTTTTCAAGCGTTTGCTTGGGGAAAATAATCCGATGGTACTAAAACCATATCCCTTAGTAACCGCAATACAAACCGTTCAACTTATTGAATGGTTTGTGTTGCGTTACATAAAAGCCATTTATACTTGTTAAATTGCGTTAAACAGCGTTAAACTTAGATTAAAAATTTTGGCACACCCGTGAAATAGAGTTCATTTGCCTCAAACATTTTAAATCTATACGTATGACTAAATTAGTACTCGCTGCTGTAATGACCTTAATGGCATTAACTAACACACAAGCACAAAAATTTAACCTAGGGGTAAAAGGAGGCATCAACTTTACGCGGATTACTGGTGACAATGCAAAGGAATTTGACCCCGTTACCGCTTTTAGTATTGGCGTTGTTGCTGAAACCAAAATTTCAGAAAAATTCTCCTTTCAACCTGAGCTACTCTTTTCGGGAAAAGGATATGGGATAGAAGATGATGTACGTGCTCTAAACTATCTAAGCCTTCCCTTAATGGGAAAATATTACCTCACAAAAGGCCTAAGCGTTGAAGCCGGTCCGCAGTTCGAATATTTACTCACTGCAAAACAAGAAAGCACCGATATAAAAGATGCTTTTAACAAGGTTGATGTAGGGGCAGCTATTGGACTAGGTTATAAATTTGATAGCGGACTCAACTTTGGTGCGCGTTTTACAAAAGGTTTGTCTGACATAAACAATATTGACGGTTTGACCGATAGCAACAAACTTGATGTTTTTCAAGTTTCTATTGGCTACTTCTTTTTTTAAGCCTTAGTCCAGTGCATTACAATACACCGAAGCCTTCACGCTTCGGTGTTTTGTTGGGCTACACTACAGCCTATTTCTCTAATCTAAACCAAGCTCATACCGCACGGCATACAGACAAGTGCTAAAATAGCAAAGGTAGTTGACCTGTGTTATNAAACAATTACACCGCTCCTGCGTTTAATTCATAACCAAACGAAATACCCTATGTTATACCTCAAATTTACCATTCAAGATGCATCAAAATTTGCCGATTTCCAACAGCTCTTTGCCTATATGGTCATGCTAAGACAACCTGGCTTTACGCATGAAGAAGACGATATTCATATAAATTGGGACAACTTAACGGAAGATGAAATTCAAGTCCAGTTAAATATTTTAATCGACTTTGAAAATGAAGATCCCGCCTACCGCCGATACAAAAAGGTCATCCCACCTTATGCTGACACCTTTTTTAAACAGTACCTTCAAGAAGAAATGCAACAAAAATCACCCGTTGAAAACGAAGCGGTTCTTCCTATTTTTAACTATTTAGAATACGGGTTTGAAGTAGACATGGATAAGCTCGAACAAATTGATGCGCATACTGGCGTGGTTGCTTTCTCTACAGGGAATTATCCCTTTGGGGGAATAGAACGTTTTATGATGACCTTAAAAGCATATGATTTAGGGCCCGTAGAAGGTTTTGACGGATTTAACATTGTTCAATTTGAATGGCTAGACCCCTATACGTATAACACGGTTAATTTACCTGAAAAGACCGAAGCGTATATCGCTAAATTTAAATCCGCTGACTCCTAAAAAACCTTTAAACTTAACACAAGAATGTATTCATACCACCACTGATCACAACAAAACCTACCCCGGCTAAGTGAATTAACTATAGCGATAAATTGCGTTCTAAATATTTTTAAAATTTTGCTACCTGCGCTGCGCTTCAGTCAGTAACAAGGTAACGCACAGTGCGCAGTACGAGAAAACCAAAAATTGTGTACCTTAGCATACCACGTCCATTTAACTTTTAAACCCTGTATTGGCAACGATGTACCTTCGTCTTTTTTTCGGACTGCTCTTTTTATCCCTTCCTGTACTGGGACAAAAACCCGCTGACACTCCCTATGTATTCTTTCTACACAATCGGTTTTTAGAAGAACATGAGCTAAACGAAGAACACCCTCAATTTGGACGAACAGAATATGTAGAGATTTTAACTGCGCTACGAAAAGGGGGACTTACCCTAATTAGCGAACAGCGCAAGGGTAATGTTAACGCCCGTGACTATGCGCATTTAATTGTACAGCAAATAGACAGCTTACTTGCCTTAGGAGTTACGCCCAACAAAATTACCGTGGTCGGCACTTCAAAAGGCGGCTATATTGCTCAATTCGTCTCTTCCATAGCCCAACAGCCAAACGTAAATTATGTATTTGTTGCGTGTTATCAAGACAGTGATCTTCAAAACCTACCTGATGTAAATTATTGTGGAAATATTTTAACCATCTACGAAAAATCCGATCCCTATGGTGTATCCGCATTAGCGCGAAAAAATAAGGCACGTTGCCCTTTAAAACAATTTAAAGAAATTGAACTAGATACAGGGATGGGCCATGGTTTTTTGTTTAAACCCCTCGATGTTTGGATAAAGCCCACCATACAATGGGCACATGCAAATTATGCCGGGGTGCGTACCAACTAATCCGGTAGACGACTTGGATTAATCTACTACAGCCAATTGCATTAACTCCTCTAAAAAAGTACGTTCGTTTGAAAGACGCGGAATTTTATGCTGCCCGCCTAATTTATCTTTTGCTTTAAGCCATGCATAAAACAAGCCGGGTTCTGCCTGATGTACTATAGGCATGCGCAAGGTCATATTTAGATAACGCTTGGCTTCGTAATCAGAATTGATCGCCTTTAATGCATTGTCTAATAGGGTGGTGAAATAGGACAGGTTGTCTGGAGCCGTTTTAAATTCTATCATCCATTCGTGCGCCCCTTTATCATTACCCTTCATAAACACAGGGGCTACCGTATAATCAGTAATTACGGCCCCTGTTTTTAAACAGGCCTGGCGTAATCCTTCTTCGGCATTTTCTATAATCATCTCTTCGCCAAAAGCATTGATGAAATGTTTGGTTCGCCCTGTGATTCTTATTCTATACGGACTCAAAGAGGTAAATTTTACAGTATCTCCAATTAAATACCGCCATAAGCCTGCATTAGTACTAATGACAATGGCATAATTTTTATGTAGCTGCACCTCTTCCAACGGAATGGCTTTTGAATTCTCTCCATCGTATTGATCCATGGGAATAAACTCATAAAAAATTCCATAATCTAACATTAATAAAAGGTCGGAAGAGTCATTTGCATCTTGAATCCCAAAGAACCCTTCAGAAGCATTGTATGTTTCGTAATATTTAAAATTGCCATCGGGAATAATATTTTTATACTGCTCGCGATAGGGATTAAAATTTACGCCTCCGTGAAAATACACTTCCAAATTTGGCCATACGTCTAAGATACTTTCCTTTCCAGTTTTTTCCAATACCGCATTTAACAAGACCAACATCCAAGAAGGCACCCCTACTAAGCTGGTAATGTTTTCATTAACGGTTTCTTTGATGATCGCATCCATTTTAGTCTCCCATTCCCCCATGAGGGCAACAGCAGATTTAGGTGCCGAACTAAAATCAGCCCAAAATGGCATATTTTCAATAATAATGGCCGAAAGATCTCCGAAATACGAATTATTATCCTCATAAATTGCTGAACTCCCCCCTAAACGTAAGCCTCTTCCATTAAATAAACCCGCATCTTCATTATTATTAATATATAGCGCAAGCATATCTTTTCCGGCCTTAAGATGACAATTCTCAAGGGCTTCATTACTCACTGGAATAAACTTACTTTTTGCATTGGTGGTTCCGCTAGATTTTGCAAACCATTGAATGGTTGAGGGCCAAAAAATATTTTGCTCTCCTCTACGACAGCGTTCTATTAAGGGTTCAATGGATTCATATTTACTAATAGGAACCCGCTCAGCAAAGGTCTTGTAGTCAAAAGCGGTGCTAAATTCGTAGCGCTGACCAATTTCTGTACTGCGTGCAACCCCTAATAATCCTTGTAGTAATTCATTTTGCACATCAATAGGATACTTTAAAAAAAGCTCCATTTGATGCTTGCGTTTTTTTAAAAACCAAGACACAACCGTATTGAATAAAGGTAACATCTAATATTTTTCTAGTTGATTAATGCAAAGATTTTACTGTATCTTTGAGCTGAAAATATAAATTCCACCAAAGTACTGCTCGCATACATAGTGCAAGATAGGAATTTGAATCTATAAAATTATAAAAATAAATCTATATGGCTAAAGTAGGCATCATAATGGGTAGTAATTCTGACATGCCTGTTATGCAAGAGGCAATCACCATTTTACACGAATTTAATATTGAAACAGAAGTAGATATCGTCTCTGCACATCGTACTCCTGATAAATTATTCGACTATGCAAAAAATGCTCATCTCCGCGGTATACATGTAATTATTGCTGGAGCTGGTGGGGCTGCACACCTTCCGGGGATGGTTGCATCGATGTCGCCACTTCCCGTCATAGGAGTACCCGTAAAATCACGAAATTCTATCGATGGTTGGGATTCTGTATTATCTATCCTTCAAATGCCCGGTGGAGTACCCGTTGCTACGGTCGCCTTAGACGGGGCAAAAAACGCCGGTATTTTAGCAGCTCAAATTTTAGGAAGTAGCAATCCGTCTGTCTTAGCAACTATTATTGCGTATAAAGAAAACTTAAAATTAAAAGTAGAAGAAGCTTCAAAACAGGTAAAGTCCTAAGGCTTTACCCCTTATTTTTGAGCTCCCTTTTACTCCGTATGTTCCTTTAGCCTTTCCTCCTTGCCGTAGGAAAGCAGGAATCTTAAACACACTTTGTAATTATGAATCCCATTTTAGCACCCTTTACAACCCCTCACCATACCGCTCCCTTTTCAAAAATAAAAAATGAGCACTTTAAACCTGCTTTTGAAAAAGCCATTGCTTTGGCCAAAACAGAAATCGATGCCATTGCAAATCAAACCGATCCCGCTACTTTTGAAAACACCATTGAAGCCTTAGAGTTTTCGGGGACGACCTTAGACCGCTTATCGTCTATATTTTTCAACTTAAATTCGGCCGAAACCAACGATGAAATCCAACAAATAGCCCAAGAAGTTTCTCCGTGGTTATCTGAACTATCAAATGACATTCGCCTAAACGAAAAGCTGTTTAAACGGGTAAAAGCGGTATATGAACAACGTGAATCGCTTGCGCTTACCAAGGAACAAAACATGTTGCTTGAAAAAAAATACAAAGGTTTTGCCCGTAATGGGGCCAATCTTAATGAAGCCGACAAAACTACCCTCCGTGAACTCGATAAAAAACTCGCCAAATTATCCCTGCAATTTGGTGAAAATGTGCTGGCAGAAACCAATGCATATCAACTACACATCACAGATGAAAGTCAATTAAAAGGCCTCCCTGAAGGCACTGTAGAAGCAGCGGCTGACCGTGCCAAAGAGGAAGGAAAAGATGGATGGATTTTTACCTTAGATTACCCAAGCTATATTCCGTTTATGACCTATGCAGCCCATCGGGGACTTAGAGAAAAACTGGCAAAAGCGTTTGGCGCAAGAGCATTTCAAGGAAATAAAAACGACAACCAAGCTATTGTATTAGACATTGTTAAACTCCGTCATCAACGGGCAAATCTCTTAGGGTATCGTACCCACGCGCATTTTGTTCTGGAAGAACGCATGGCCGAAACCCCAGAAACGGTCTTAACCTTTTCGAACGATTTATTAAAAAAAGCCCTCCCTGCTGCTAAAGCAGAATTTGAGCAACTATCCGCAATAGCGGCCAAAGACGGCATTGAACAACTTCAAAAATGGGATGGTGCCTATTACAGTGAGAAGCTAAAAAAACAAATTTTTGATCTTGATCAAGAGGCCTTAAAACCCTATTTTAAATTAGAAAATGTGATTGATGGGGTCTTTACCATCGCCGAGCGATTATATCAATTAAAATTTACAGAAGTGTCTACCATAGACAAATACCATCCTGAGGTAAAAACCTATGAAGTAACCAATACCGAAGGTGCATTTATTGCTGTTTTTTATGCCGATTTCTTTCCCCGAAAAGGAAAGCGAAATGGCGCGTGGATGACCTCGTACAAAGATCAATGGGTGCGCAATAACGAAAACTCAAGACCACACATTTCTATTGTGTGTAATTTCACCAAACCCACTGCAACTAAACCCTCATTATTGACTTTTAATGAAGTCACCACATTGTTTCACGAGTTTGGGCACGCCTTGCACGGCATGTTAGCCAACACCCGCTACCCGAGCCTCTCTGGCACGCATGTGTATTGGGATTTTGTAGAATTACCCAGTCAACTTATGGAGAATTGGTGCTATGAAAAAGAAGCCCTCAACCTTTTTGCAACCCATTATCAAACCAAGGAGCTCATTCCGATGGAACTGGTTGAAAAAATTAAGGCTTCGGCTAATTTCTTAGAAGGCATGCAAACAGTACGTCAGTTGAGTTTTGGCTTGCTCGATATGAAGTGGCACGGCCAAGATCCAAGTGGCATCACAAACGTTAAGGATTTTGAGACCGATGCGTTTGCGGAAACAAAATTATATCCAGAGGTCGCCGAAAACTGTATGAGTACAGCCTTTTCACATATTTTTCAAGGTGGATACTCTTCGGGTTACTATTCGTATAAATGGGCAGAAGTGCTTGACGCGGATGCATTTGCTTATTTTAAAGAAACAGGCATTTTTAACAAAGACACCGCAAAGGCTTTTGNTGATAATGTGCTTTCTAAAGGAGGTACTGAAAAACCAATGGAGTTATACAAACGCTTTCGCGGAAAAGAACCTACCAACGAGGCGCTGTTAAAAAGAGCGGGATTAATTTAAAAACTATGCAAATAAAACTAATTTGTTCTGACATAGACGGCACCTTACTAAACAAAGAACGTGCTTTGTCTGACCGCACAATTAAGGCTATTCAGAAAACCAAGGTCCCCTTTGTCTTGATCTCATCGCGGATGCCAAAAGCAATGACGCATTTACAAAAAACAATTGGCAACGTGGGTACACCGCTGATTGCCTATAACGGCGGACTGCTTTTACACGGTGATGAAATTTTAAGTAGTACCGAAATTGACCCCGAAGTAAGCCAAGGTTTGGCTTATTTTTGCAACCAAAACAACGTGCACATGAGCCTGTATCACAACGATGAATGGTATGTACCTAGCCTAGATTATTGGGCTGAACGAGAAGCTAATAACACGCAGGTACGTCCTGTGGTTCAAGCGCTTTTAACCACACTTGACATATGGGAGTACAGTAAAAAAGGAGCGCATAAAATTATGTTGATGGGTGATGAAAATCGAATTGATGAAGCTGAAGAAATCATTAAAGAATGGTTTAATGAAGCGGTAGTTGGCTACAGATCTAAACCCACCTACTTAGAAATTTCCCATCGTGATATCTCTAAAAAAACAGCTATTGCTACCTTAATGGCGGCTAAATATCCCGAGCAACATTTTGATAACGTACTCGCTTTTGGTGATAACTATAACGACATTGAAATGCTCGAAGCAGTAGGTTTAGGCGTTGCTGTAAAAAACGCAAAACCTGAAGTATTGGCCATCGCAAATGAAACCACCGCAGCAAATATTGACGATGGGGTTGCGGTGTTTCTTGAAGGGTTGAATGGGAGTTAAGGGTAGGTATTTGGACATACAATATACTGCTTACTGAAGACTACCGACTGCTTACTGAAGACTGCCTACTGCCGACTACCGACTACCGACTGCCGACTGCCGTCTAATTACATACTAACTTTTCTATTTGCTCAACATCCGCTCCTCGTTGCTCTTTATTACCTTTCCATATTCTTCTCCTCGATCCACTTCGACAAATACTTGGTACTTTGCAGACTGTGATGCATCAGCATTTGTCCAATAAAATTTTGAGCACGATGTGCATGGAGGTCTTTGCGAATTGCATTTACTTTTTCAATAAATGGGGTTGCTTGTGGCAGGGTAAATAATTGATTAATCAATTCAACCCCGTTGCGCTGGGCCTGTTCAAAAAGTGGTTTTTCATTGTGCAAGGCCACTGCTTTATTNGCAAAATCTTGAGGATTGTCCGTNACGTACCCCTGCCAGGGCAAATTACCATACATTCCCTCTGCACCAATTGTGGTGGTAACACTAGGTGTACCTACTTGCATGGCATCAATAAACTTCCCTTTGAGTCCGGCCCCAAAGGCTAAAGGCGCAATTAACACCCTCGCTTTTGACAACACTTCATGCGCATTTTCAGCTCTTCCTTTAATGATAAACCCTTCTTTCTCTTGGTGCAATTGTTGTACTTTTTCACTGGGATAAGCCCCATAAACATACAGTTTGGCCTCAGGCAATTGAGCGCTAATTAATGGCCAAATTTCTTTTTTAAGCTGTAACACAGATTGCCAATTGGGTTCATGGGCAAAATTTCCTAACGAAACAAAGTCTTTTCGCTGTTCAAAACCAACACAAGCCTCTAGGTGATTAGGGGCCAAGTGTGGCTCGAGAAAGGGGAGGTACTGTATTAAGGTTTCATCAAGCTTAAATACGTTTTGCAAGAGGGTAATTTCAGCCTTAGAAATCATTAAGGTCAAATCACAGCGATAGATACTGGCGAGTTCTCTTTTGGCAACCTCCAAGGTTAAAAGCTCATTGAAATTGAACGCTTCGCCCCGTTTAAACGCGGCCTGACGCCCTAGGCGTAAACTGTGAAAGTCTTCGGTATCTAAAATTCGAATAGCGGACGGGCATTGGGCTGCCACACGCCAACCATATTGTTCTTCGGCAATAAAACGATCAAAAACAACCACATCAGGCGCTAAGTCCGCCAACGCCCCATCGACCGACGAATCGTTTAAAGGTAGATCCATTTTTGCAACGCCTAGGGCCGCAAAATCGGCCGCATATGCCGATGGATCTGCGGCACAAGCAAAGGTTACCGATGCCCCTAACGATTGAAATAACTCAATGAGTTGAAGCGTCCGTCTTCCCATTGCCGTAGAGCTGGGTTCCGGAATTATTTGCCCAATAAATACTACCTTTTGCATCCTGTAAAGATACTAAGATTATTTGCGTAGACCCGATTAAAACTCACCACCACAAGTCGTATTAATAAAAATCAAGTTCAGCAATAGTGGCTCTCCTCCCCGCACCTGCCAGCTTTTCGACCTCAATGCGAATATATTGCGTTCGGATTGGTGTTTTAAATTGATGTAATCGCTTGGTTGGATCGTTTATTAAATTACCAAAGAAAAATGAATCGACCGTTTTCCAAGTATTCCCATCTGTACTGACTTTTACAAGCCCACGTTCTATCATCCCCTTTGGCATTACCTGTTGTGGGGTATAGGCAAAGCCTGATACTTGGGTTAGCGTTCCTAAATCGATGGCAATAAAATGACGGTTAGCGGTGGGCAATGACGACCAATAGGTTTCGTTGTCTTCATCAAATGCGTTGCGCGCAATAAGTTTACCCGCTTGACTATCTACTGCAAGCATACGCCAATTCTTTTTTACCAATCCCAACCGGGTTTCCGCCACAGGTCCCTGCCCATTTTTATCTATAGCAACAGCCTTAAGCTCTACTGCTTCGGCAAAAAAGGGGCTCGTATACAGGTTTGATGAACGGGTTGGGACGGTGCCATCGGTGGTATACCTAATTTCTAGGCCCGCGGCTAGATTTGCCGTACTGTTTTCTCCATGAGGCTTCCAGTTAAACGCGTGTTGCATTGGGCTGATGGTAACGTGTCCATCCACTGTGCGCTGGAAACTCAAGGAAGGAGGACGGTGCTTGTAATAATGTGCTGATATGTTGGCAATGGCAGGTGATAGCCGGGAGGCCAGCACCCTAATTCTAAGCTTTGTTGTTCTTACTTCTGGAAACCGTAAAATGCGTTTATACCCAATGGTGGTTGCTTGGGCAATTTCTTGCCAAGCATTGTTGATCCATGCATCCACCGCATGTTGCTCTACGCGTTCACTATGCGTTGTGATGGCTTCTTGTAGTACCACGCGATTAAGCAGAGTAGCTTGCTTTAAGCGAAGATGAATCTCTTTTTTTTCAGCGCTGAGAAGCGTATAGGTAGTTAGATTGTCATCAAGTACATTTTTGGGGCCCTTGGCATTTTCCAACACATTTGTTCCATAGGTGTTTCGAATCCGGTTTCCAACATCAGCCAACACCGCCACGTCTGCCGCCGAAAACGCTCCCGCTCTATTTGGCGGAATATTCAACAGAAAGGTTGAATTCCCTCCTACTGATCGTTCATAGATATCAAAAACATCATCTGCACTGCGCACTTTTTGATGGGTATCATCGCGGTAAAACCAACCTTCGCGAATAGATGTATTGGTTTCTGCTGGTTGGTAATGTAAAAACGAGGCTTGATATAGGTTGTCAAGACTGCCAATATCTTTATCTGTTAAATCAGGAAAACGCGTACGTGTTCTAGGATCTTCTTTATACGGAATGATATTCCATTCTGTGTCACGTGTTTTTCCCGCTTCATTACCGCACCATCTAATATCCTGTTTACCAAAAATAACAGCGTTTGGTGCAACCGTTTGAATGAGTTCTTTCCAGGCCAAATAAGCATAGGTTTGCCCTCCTTTTCGCTTCGGATGAGCACCATCAAACCAAACCTCATCAATGGGGCCGTATTCTGTTAATAATTCAAATAATTGATTCAAAAAATACGCGTTATAATCATCCACCTTAAACCGAAAGGTGGTTTTATTTTTAAATGGTCTTCCCGCTACCGGACTCGGAATCGTCCGCTCTGTATAGGCACTTAAATTACCGTATAGTCCATTTTTATTTTCAATTTGGTACAAATCAGCCGGCGACAAATAGACGCCCAATTTTAAACCGTATTTCTTACACGAGGCGGCTAATTCTTTAAGGATGTCTCCTTTTCCATTTTTATACGGACTTGACATGATGCCGTGTTTGGTATAGCGACTTTGCCATAATACAAATCCATCATGATGTTTTGCTGTAATAATCACCTTTTTCATTTCAGCTTCTTTCATAGCCTTACACCACTGATCGGTATTGAGCTGTTGAAGATTGAAAATTTTAGGGTCTTCCTTGCCGGTTCCCCATTCCATTTGAGTAAAGGTATTGGGACCAAAATGGACAAAAGCGATGAATTCATTTTTTAACGCGGCATATTGATTTGCAGTAGGCACTACATGTGCTGCTTTTATTCGAATAGAATCGCGCGTGTCGGTTTCCGCTATGGAGATGGTACTGGCCGTTTCCATTACTAGCCCTGTATCCTTTTTTTCACAGGCTACAAGAACAAAAAAAACTAGGATTGCTACGCGAATTTTTTTCATAAAATGGAGCTATTAGAGGGCAAATCACCGCAGGTATTTTAATTAAATGTCTTTAGTAAACAGGAGTGAAATAAAGATTTTTACCGCATGCTATTTGCGCTTATATTTGTGAAATGTAACTATAATTATTGAGATAATCCGCTCAACAAGTAAAACTCACGGCCATAAATAACTTTTGCATGAATCTTAGTCGCTTCCTCTTTATTTTCTTTATCTCCCTGCATGGTTATGCCCAAACCGAAATAGACGGTAAGGTAATAACCGCTGCAGGACCGTTGCAAAACGCCACGGTGTACCTCAACAACACCACCATTGGAAGCATTACGGATAAGGCAGGAAATTTTAGGCTAAGGGTTCCAGAGGGTACCTACGAACTCATTGTATCCTATGTGGGGTTTACTACCCATCAAGAGACCTTTTCTACCAATAGCTATATTGAGCCCTTTGTGATTGAACTCACTGAAGACTCCAATGTTTTAGACGAGGTTGTGCTGAAACCGCGTTATGATTCCTTGCGAAAATACCACCTGATGGCGTTTCACGAGTCTTTTTTTGGAAGAGCTGCTACCGCTAAATCCTGTCGTATTTTAAATGAAAATGTGTTGCAATTTGACTACGACGCACGCACCAATGTGCTTAAGGCGGAAGCCACAGCGCCCTTAAAAATCATCAACGAAAGTTTGGGGTATGAAATAGAATATGATTTAATTACCTATACCCTTACTACCAATGCCTTAGCGTATCTGGGTCGGACTAAATTTAAAGAAGCTCAAGGTGGAAAGGCAAAGCAAAAAAAATGGATTAAGCAACGTAAAAAGGCCTATTTAGGCTCACAACATCACTTTGTTAAATCACTACGTGCACATCGTTTGAAGGAGGATGGATTTATTGTACATCAATTTAACCGTATCCCCAATCCACAACGTCCAACAGACGCTCAATTGAATTACGCCCGAAAATATATCAAAAATTATAAGGGCAATTACGATTTTTCGAAAAATATTAAGGTTCCAAAAACCAAAATAGACTCGATGATACTAGCCGTACGAAAATCATCGTTGCCCAAAACCATTGACCAGTTATATAAGAAAAATGTGCCGTATAAAGACATGATGTATTCGGTTGGGAACGATTCTATTTTAAAATTTGACAATTTTCTTAGCGTGATTTACACCAAAGCCTTAGAAGAACCCAATTATCATCAAAGTCCCTTTCAACGGAAGCGAAAAAAACGAGGCCCACAAACTTCAGCCGTGACCTTATTAACCGAACAAGCCACCTTAGACCCCTCGGGAGACATTATAAATCCGTTAGATATTTTAGTTGATGGATACTGGGGTTTTACCGGGTTTGCACAGGCCTTACCCTTAGATTACACCTTACCCGAAAAAGAATAACCACGAAGGCCTAAATTAAACTTTCAATTATTTCTGAAAGTTTAAAAAATAATGTATATATTTGCCGTATGGAATATCAAGAAGCGAAAGAAAAATTTATCAATACCTGGGGAAGCTTGGGTACGCTTTGGGGTATTAACAAGGCTATGGCGCAAATTCAGGCCTTATTATTCATTTCAACCAAGCCTTTATCTATGGAAGAAATCATGGAAGAGCTTAAGATTTCTCGTGGAAATACCAGTATGAACCTACGCCAATTAATGGATTGGGGAATTGTGTCTAAAGAAAATATATTGGGAGAGCGCAAAGAGTATTTTACGACCGAGAAAGACGTGCAAGAATTAGCCCGACAGATCGCTAAAGAACGCAGTCGAAGAGAAATTAAACCCGTCATTAAGGTGTTAAAAGAACTCTCGAGTATTAACGATGATCAAACCGAAAAAACCAAAGAACTGATTAAACAAACCAAAGCCTTGCACGATCTAACAAAAAATGCAGATGAAATGATTGAGAAATTAGTACAACACAAGCAAAACTGGATCACAAAGTCATTGCTCAAATTTATTAGCTAAAAAAATTTAACTTAATGTTTCAATTATTTCTGAAACTTTAGAATATACAAAATGAACCTAAACATCCTTACCTATCTCCTTTACCTTCCCATTATCAGCTTTATTATGCTGCGCATTGGTTGGGTATTTTACATCAACGGATATCATTATTTAATTCACCTCTTTCGCGGTGACACCTCAGCCGCGCAGCACACCAACAAAATGCTACTGATAGGTTATTATTTTGTCAACATTGGGTTTGCCGTTTTTTCTATTTCTGAATGGGAAACTATTGACACCATACAAGCGCTTATTCAAAGTTTGACGCTAGCCTTAGGTCGGATGATTTTTTTACTCAGCATTTTACATTACAACAACCTATTTTGGTTGCAATTCATCGTTAAATATACATCACAAAAACAATAACTTATGGAAAATTCAAACATTATTATCGGCTATTCAATTTATTTACCCATCGTCATCGCCTTGACCATTTTTGTATCAAAAATGCTCTTTAAAAACGGACGTTATTTTATGTTAGACATATTTAAAGGCAAGGAAGAAATCGCCTTGGCAACTAATCGGCTTTTTGAAATAGGGTTCTACCTTATAAATATAGGGTGGGGCCTAATGATTATGACTATTTATGCTACGGTAAATACACATCAAGAACTCATTGAAATTTTAAGTAAGAAATTAGGCGGATTCTCTATGTACTTAGGCGTGATGCTCTTTCTAAATTTGCTTCTTTTTTTCAGAGGCAGACGAAAATCAAAAATGACTAAGCATACACCATTGACTAAAGGTTAAACCAAACCCAGCCAACCATGCATACTCCCATCCCCAATTGGTTAATTATAGCAGGTGGTCTTGGCCAAATAGCTACCGCCCTTATATATCCGTATATCCGTCATCGCGTTTTTGACTGGTATACGGATGTGAAAAAGCTCGNCCCTTTAAATCAAGAAATTGCAAAAACCTACGGTCACTATATTCAAGGCTTAAATTTTGCCTTTGGCGTCATTGCTAT
>JGI24723J26617_10000545_pt1 | contig 36832 bp, 33 predicted proteins | sample Cruoilmetagenom6_FD_26617 | JGI IMG/M metagenome (IMG submission 26617) | reverse complement strand
GTTGGTTTTAAACCAACAGTGCCTGTAAATGCTGCTGGTTGGCGAATTGAGCCGCCCGTATCGGTTGCCGTCGCGGCTACGCAAAGATGTGCTGCAACTGCTGAAGCTGAACCACCTGATGAGCCACCCGGAACTAATTTAGCGTCATCGCCATCTCGGCGCCAAGGATTGACGACTTCACCATAATGGCTTGTCTCGTTAGATGACCCCATGGCAAACTCATCTAAATTGAGCTTACCGAGCATAACAGCGCCTGCATTCCATAGATTTTCTGTAACGGTTGATTCATACGGTGGCACAAAACCATCTAGAATATGAGAACAAGCCGTTGTTCTCACACCATCTGTGCAGAATAAATCTTTGATGCCAAGTGGAATACCTTCCAGTAACCCAGCTTCGCCTTTGGCCATGCGCTCATCAGAATTAGCTGCCATTTCCAGTGCTTTTTCTGGTGTTTCTAAAATGTAAGCATTTAAGGCCTTATTGGCGCTTTCAATTTCATTCAGGTGGCTTTGCGTATATTCTTTGGCAGAGAAATCACCATTATCTAACCCTTCACGGGCTTCAGCGATTGATAAATCTAATAAATCCGGCATATTTTACTCCACCACTTTTGGTACTACAAAGAAATTATCTTCAGAAAGCGGTGCGTTCTTAGTTACTCGCTGTGCATAACCACCATCAGTGACAACATCTTCACGCTTCTTCATTGTTGTTTCCACAACACTTGTTAAAGGTTCCACTCCATCTGTGTCGACCTCGTTGAGCTGTTCGACCCATGAAAGAATTGAGCTGAGCTCACCTTCCAACGATTTTGCTTCCTGATCTGTGACTTTAATGCGTGCCAGTTTGGCGATTTTTCTCACCGTGGCCTCATTGATTTGCATTTCCGTGAACCTTTAAATTTTGATGGTTAGCTAGTTAGAGCACGTTGCATTTACATTTTGTGGAAGATAAAAGGCATTTTTACCTCTTTTTCCATTCCCAGCTCTGTACATAGCGCGAGAGGCTTTTGCCTGCAAGGCTATATTTAAGTACAATTTTTAATGGTTGTGTATTTTAGATATTCCAAAAGCCTCTTACTCCTTCAGTTTTAAAGGTGTAAAAATTTAAGAGGCTTTTGGAAATTTTGTCTCAATATGAAAATTTCAATATTTTGATGAAGTCTTAAGTTAGAAATTTCAACCTAAGTTTTAACGCACATGAGCTTTGCGTGCCGTATCAGCAACCTGAGGAGGCACATGATCCATAGTCTCATAACGGCGTACCGTTCTTGGATCGCGCACACCTATTATGTCTGCAAACTCACGTAAAGTTAAATTTAGCTGACTGCGAATTTGCTCTAGCTCTTCGCCTGTCATGTCAGATAAATTTGGATCGTAAACAGCAAGACTGCCATCACGCCCACGCAAAATTGGTGCTGTTTCACCGGTGTCTTTTATTAGTTTATAATAGGTAGAGTGAAACCGTTTTGCTTCATCAGAAGCTTCAACATAACCGGCCTCTTTTAGAGCTCTTACATAGCGTCTTGTATATCGACCACTCGCTCCTGTTTCTGTTGAAATATCGTTCACTGACCACCATTTTTCGTTGTCACGCATAGCTGCCCATAGTTTGTCAGCTATACGATTAGATTCTGGTGCAAGTCTTTGCCGCATCAAACTCCCCACACAATTAGAGTTACAATTAATAATACCCGCCTACGAATCACCACTATACATTAAGCTGTTGATTCTCCCAATCCTAGAACACTCCTCTTTTTAAATAATTCAAAGAAATACTCTAGTTTCTTTATTTTAGCGTGTCTTTTCTTTGCTTCAGATGCCTACTTTCTTGATGTGCCTTCAGGTTGCCCACTAGCAACTGACGCGGCTTCTGTAAATCCTACCCCATACACGTTTAGGCGCTAGACATTAGAATTGTTCGTTTTTTACAGTTTTTAGTATATAATTGAATTTAGAAGATTTTTTGCTTCCCTTTTTCTACTATTTTGGAGTGTGAGAAATGAAAAGTTTCTTTCTAATTTATTCTTCTTACCTTCTCTCCTTTAGACAAAGCTTTTGCATACGTCTGCTCTGTTGCCTATTGATCAGTTTGATTTTTAACATTTCGTCTTCATTCGCTCAAGGCAATGAGCAGCTCTTAAAGCGCTGTTGGACTCCAGAACAATTAAAAGCCTCCAAAAATGAAACAAGAGCCAAACGATCTCGGCATGGTGTGAACCCTCCTTCTTACAAGTCCCAATATTCAGTTCACTCCCGTTCTACCTTAACGAATAGATCTTTTAAGAGAGGAACTGTTCGATGGGTGAAGTTACCAAAGGGGGAAAAACTTATAGCGCTCACTCTAGATCTATGTGAGGCAGCCTTTGAAATATCGGGTTATGATGGGGATGTTATCGACTATTTACGAGCCAATAAAATTAAAGCGACACTTTTTATTGGGGGGAAATGGATGGATCATCATAATGAACGAGTTCAACAACTGATTGCTGACCCTCTTTTTGAAATTGGTAGCCATAGTTGGTCACATATGAATTTACGTAAACTCCATGGAAAAGCTTTGGCACGTGAAATCTCTTCTGTTCAAGGGGCATATGAAAGAGCTTATACTGCCCTTTCTAAACGGTTATGTTTTAATCCTTCTTTGGTGAATAGCTTTCTTTCTACACAAACATCTTCTGGTTATAAGGCTTCTCTCTCCCCTATTCCTAACAAACTATCTCTTTTCCGCTTTCCATTTGGAACGTGCCATAAACAAGCCCTTGAGGAGGTGTATAAACATGGACAATTGCCAATTCAGTGGAATGTGGTAACGGGAGATCCTGCGTTTGGACAATCAGCTCGCCGGATAGCCTCAATTGTTAAGCAACGTGTAAAACCTGGTTCAATCATCATTGCTCACGCGAATGGGCGTGGAAGGAATACGGCACGGGCACTGCCTCTTTTTATTCCGGATCTGAAAAAGCAAGGATATATATTTGTTACGGTAAGTGAATTACTTGCTGCCGGAGAACCTCAAGTTTCTACCACTTGCTATGAAAACAGACCGGGTGATAACTCGCATTATTAAAAGAGAGAAACACGGTGTTTTTTAACGTAATACTACCGTCATGAAAAAATAAGGCTTTTCTCATACGTATTCATACGCACTTGCGCTTTTCTTTCGTCACTCGCAAACTTTAGGGTAAAGAGCATATATTATGACCAATGGTTACAAAAACTCTCGCTATTACCTGGGCGAAATTAAAGGAGAAGCTCTCTCATTAGAGAGTATTANGCCTGATCGCGCTCAATNTTTGTCCAAAAAGCTTTCTCACATATTACCCTGGAGTGAGATAGCGCTTGGTGAAGAAAGTTTACTTGATCATTTCACAAAAATTGACCCATCTCTCTTTCGCTTCTCTATTCATTTTGGAGATGATCTCGTTGGTGCAATTTCTATTCGTGAGCCCTGGTTAAAGGGGCCCTATCTAGAATTAATTGGCCTACTACCTTCTGTTCAAAGGCTTGGTCTTGGTACTGAATTAATGACCTGGTTTGATGTTCAGGCTCCTGAAAACACCCGAAGCCTTTGGCTTTTATGTTCGGATTTTAATTTGGCAGCTTTTGAGTTTTATCTCGCGATGGGNTACCAAAAGACTTGTACGATCGACAATTTATATGCCGAAAATTTCAATGATTTTTTAATGCGAAAACGCTTGAAATAAAAAAACTCCGCAACTCTTAATCGGGAGAGAGTTGCGGAGAGTGACATGTCTATAAATTTTAGCGCTAGACGGGGTAAGGGACTTTTGATGCGCTAAACTCTATTGGGGGTAGAGTTATTGCTATTGAACAACATATAGACATGGTTTTGCTGAGGATAGACAACGCCATTTTTTACCTTGATTGGTGTTAATCTTGCTACAGGTAATTGATTTATTCTTCGCGATTGACCATACGGACCATGGCACACCAAATTGATCTTTCACGTTTATAGACCAACCTTTTCTGGCGACATTTCTTGCTTTAAATTTACCTTTACGAACACCAACAGCTTGAGTTGGATACGTTTTACAAGCATATGCTTGAGCTTCATTTGATTGTCCGACGATACCAAGCCCTAAAATAGAGGTAAATACTGCAGCTGTTAGAGTTGTAGATAAAAGTCTCATTGGTTTAGTCCTTTTCAATTTATTTAATTCTCGATCAATTTGTTTGCTGCTTATTTGTCGTTATGGATTTTGATTTGGTTCAATCTTTTTTAAATTTTATGGTTTGTATGATCCAATTTTGTTTCGTGGCTTGACTGCACAAGGCTTGGCAATGGCTCTACAGCCCCACATTTTTGATTGTTTGGAATANGTACAGGGGATTGATTTTGCNNATGCATATTTCCAGGAAGACCATTTAGAACCAAGACTAGACGACACATGTGCGCTCCAGTTTTTAATTGCATTCTTTCCTGCATAATTTTTTTGTTTATGTTTGCCTTTGCCTAATTTGTAAGTTGAGGCACATTTTTTTGCACCACTATTTAGTCCAACCTTCGCGCCAAGGGCTTTTGAAGGGGTGTGCGAACTGACAAGCAGGAATGAGCNNAATGTGAGTGCGCATACNGTGAAGAGTACTTTATGTTCTCTGATGAATTTCATGATAGTCTCCCAATAAATGTTTGCTGATATCTATTGGTCTTGTTGTGAGGTGAATTGGTTCAAACTTTTCTCTCACGGCTTTTTTGTGCTTCAGATGCCCACTACGCATCCGCACTATCCAGCCGTTGAAAAGGCGGCATGCCTCCGAGGGGCGGCGCTTACGCCGGACGCCTCTGGCGTCATCTCCTGTCGCCGAAGGGGCGAAACTCCTTCTTCGTGAGGTTGTTAATAGTTTTTTCTCACAACTGTTTTTGTGCGCCTCGCATGAATGTGAACTTGTGTGCTTTTCAAATCTGTGCTGATCTTGTTCTGATATATTTTTGCGTATCGCATACTCATAGTATGGGCATACTCGCTGATGGGGGCTGGGTTTATGAATAGTATTATTTTAATTGGTTTGGTGATTACATTCCTCACACTTATTCCGGTGTGGCGACAATTTAAATCTCACCCGCGCGGCCTTTTGGTATTGTTTTTTGCTGAAATGTGGGAGCGTTTTTCTTATTACGGCATGCGGGCGCTTTTGATATTCTATCTAACTCAACATTTCTTGTTTGACGATAAAACAGCGCAAGGATTTTATGGTTCTTATACTTCCCTTGTTTATCTCACGCCCTTGATTGGCGGGATTTTAGCTGATCGATATTTAGGAACTCGCAAGGCTGTTGCCTTTGGTGCGCTTCTCCTAGTTACGGGTCATTTTTTAATGGCTTATGAGGGTCACCCTGCCCAACAAGTTTTAACGTATAACGATCAATCATATGACTTTGTTGTGACGGGCCGTGGCAGTGACAGAAATGTACAAATTAATATTTCAGACAAGCTCTATAGTTTTTCACCCGACAAAGACGGTGCGCTCTTAATTAATAATTATGAGGGATCTGAGCAATTACCCCAACGCCTTTCGAAAGATAGTTTTTCTCTCTCTGTTACTGGCCGCGATGAGATGGCACAGAATGTATTATTCCTCGCCCTTTCATTTATCATTCTGGGAGTGTGCTTCTTAAAACCAAATATTTCATCGTTGGTTGGACAGCTTTATGAGAAGAATGACCCTCGGCGTGACCCTGGTTTCACTCTTTATTATTATGGTATCAACCTTGGAGCGTTTTGGGCCTCTATCCTCTGCGGTTTGCTTGGACAAACAGTTGGCTGGTGGGCAGGATTTGGTTTAGCTGGCGTTGGAATGCTTGCTGGATGGTTGGTGTTTATCTATGGTAAACCTATGCTTGAGGGGCACGGCGAGCCAAACGAGCCTGCTCTCTTGAAGCAACCTTTTGTGGGGCCTGTAAATAAAGAATGGGGAATTTATATTCTCTCTGTTCTGGGAATTGGGCTCATTTGGTTGCTTGTACAACGACATGAAATGGTTGGCTATCTCTTAATGGCTAGTTCGGTTTTGGTGCTTTCTTATCTTGGCTATTTGATGATGTCATCTCTTAGCACTGTTGAAAGCCACCGTATTATCTTAGCTCTAATCTTGATCTTTGCTGCGGTTCTTTTCTTTACACTCTTTGAACAAGCAGGGTCTTCGCTCAATCAATTTGCTAGCAGGAATACTATTCTCTCTATGGGAGGAGTTTCTCTTCAGGCTTCCCAGACACAATCTTTTAACACTGGGTTTATCTTGATTTTAGCTCCAATCTTCAGTGCTCTTTGGGCGTTTCTTGGTGCAAAGGACAAAGACTTTTCAGCGCCAATGAAATTCTCTTTTGCGCTTGTTCAAGTTGGTCTTGGGTTTTTGGTTCTGGTATATGGTGCGCAATTTGCTGGTGATGACCATAAGGTACCGCTTATCTTTTTGATGCTTGCTTATTTGTTCCACACAACTGGGGAATTGTTTATCTCTCCTGTTGGGTTGAGCCAAATGACAAAACTTGCTACTTCAACGCTGATTTCAACTCTTATGGCAGTTTGGTTCTTATCTTCTGCATGGGCGCAGTGGTTAGGTTCCATTATTGCTAAACTTACAGCGACAAAAACCATAGCCGGGCAGGTACTTGACCCAGCAGCATCGTTAGCTACTTATGTGAAAGTGTTTCAAGATATTGGTGTTTATGCTATTGGCTTTGGCATCTTGTTATTTTTCTTAAGCTTTGCTCTTAAAAAACTCGCACATGGTATTAAGTGATTGGTATTAAACAAATAACACTAAGTAATTAGAGCGTATCGCATTTTAATGAATTTACAGAAAGCAAGTTACCTTGGCTAAAGGATTTTTTATCACTGGCACCGATACTGATGTTGGTAAGACTGTTGCAAGTGCTTTTGTGCAATTGCACACAGATGGTACTTATTGGAAACCTATCCAATCCGGTTTAGAAGATGGAACTGATACTCAATTTGTCAAACGTTTAACTTCATTAGAAGATGATAGATTTATCCCTTCTCGATTTGTATTAAATGCCCCTCTTTCTCCACATGCAGCAGCTAAACTTGATGGGGTTACGATTGAGCTTAGTGATTTTTCTCTTCCCTGTTGCTCTCGTCCTCTTGTTGTTGAAGGTGCTGGTGGTGTGATGGTTCCGCTTAATGAGCGTAATTTTATGATTGACCTGATGGCTACTTTAAAATTGCCAACAATCATTGTAGCTCGAACAGCACTTGGTACTATCAACCACACTTTGTTGACAATTTCGGTTATGCGCCTTGCTGGCATTTCTATTGCGGGTGTTATTTTAAATGGTGAGCCGAATGAGGGAAACAAAGAGGCGATTATGCAATATGGCAATGTTAAAATTTTAGCCGAGATTCCTCGCCTTTCTGATTTATCTAAGGATAGTCTCTTGTCTCTCTCTCCTAACTTACCAACGAGTGAATGGTGGCCTTCAGCATGAACGATTTAATCTCTCGGGATAAAGAATTTATATGGCATCCCTTTACTCAGCATAAAACCGAATGTGAGCCCATTGCCCTTTCGCATGCAAAAGACGCCTCTCTCTTTGATATCGATGGCAATGAGATTATTGATCTCATCTCTTCCTGGTGGACTATCACCCATGGTCACTCTCACCCAGCCATTAATGAAGCGATGATGTCGCAAGCTAATAAAATGTCTCATGTGATGTTTTCAGGCTTTACGCATGAACCAGCCGTTCAAATTGCTGAGAGTTTAAGCAACCATCTTGGCGGCAATCTCTCTAAAGTTTTCTTTTCTGACAATGGTTCGACCTCGGTTGAGGTTGCCCTCAAGGTCGCTTATCAATATTGGCAGAATAAAGGTGAGACACAGCGGACGAATTTTATTGCTTTTGATGGCGCTTATCATGGCGATACGTTTGGCGCCATGGCTGTTGGTAAAGGTTCTGGTTTTTTCACTTCATTTGATGAATTGCTTTGCCAAGTGCATACTGTGCCTTATGGGGAAACGTGGATTGGGGATAATGAAGTTCAATCGCGTGAAGACACTGCGATTGCTGCTTTGCAAAAAACGATTGAAGAACATGGCAACTCCATTGCAGCTATTATCATGGAGCCATTGTTTCAGGGTGCTGGCGGAATGAAGTTTTGCCGTCCTCTATTTGTGAAGCGAGTGGTTGAGACAGCACGAGCTGCTGGCATCTTGGTTATTTTTGATGAAATTGCAACAGGATTTGGCCGAACGGGTAGTTTGTTCGCACATCAGCAATGCGATGTGAAGCCAGATATGATTTGCCTCTCTAAGGGATTAACGGCTGGGACATTGCCTCTATCTGTTACAGTGATTGACGCTCATATATTTGATGCGTTTTTAGGTGATGATTTTTCTACAGCTCTTGCTCATGGTCACTCTTTCACTGGTAACCCTCTTGCTTGTGCTATTGCAAATAGATCTCTTGCTCTTTTTGAAGAAGAACAGACTTTAGCCCGCATTAAAACAATTGAAGCTAGCCATCGTCAGTTTGCTAATGATCTACTTTCTCATTCAAAGGTGAAACGTGTTCGTGTTTGCGGCTCTCTTCTTGCTTTTGACTTTGATGAAGGGGATGCGGTGGCTGAAGGATCTTATAAATCAGAAACCAGTTTGAAATTGCGAGATTTCTTTTTGGCTGAGGGCCTTAACATTCGCCCACTTGGTCCTGTGGTTTATCTCATGCCGCCCTATTCTATCACGCCTGGACAATTATCGACTGGTTATGAAGGGCTGCTTAAAGGGCTTGAGCTTGTTTAATTATTTTTTCAGCGACCCATTCAGGCTCCACTAATTGTAGGCAGTGGGGGGCCGTTTCATGCCAGATGATTTGATTGTTTTTTTTACCTGCTTCACCTTGCCATTGTTCAACAGTGGCATTGCCTGGGACTATCTTATCTGCCTTTGACGACAAGATTAATTTGGGGCAGCTTAAGTTTGAGGCTTCTTCAGATGCGTTCCAACTTGCTAGCCACTCAAGTCCTTCATTTAATTTTTCAGAGTTTAAATTTTCTGGGCTTGCAAAATTTTTGCAACCTGCTCTTCGCCAAAAAAGCGCCATTTGAGCCGCCGGATTTTCTCTAATCCCCTCTTTCATTTTATTCAATGTGGCAAGAGGTGTGAAACTGGAAAAATTAGTAAACCCGCCGATGGAGATAAACGCTTTTAAGTTCAATTTATTTAATTCACTCTCCCCCACTCCGTTTTGGTAGTTTTTTAAAAACCAAAGCGTACCTAGAGAATGAGCGATGACTATTGTTGGTTTGCTTTTTTCAAAGGGTTGGTTTTCACCTGCCTGAACAAAGCCAAGGTCAATGGTTTTACAATCTTGTTTTGGCAACTTATCAATTGTGCTATGCCAAATAGTGCTATTCATGCCCCAGCCATGTATAAAGAGCAATTGCATGTCTTCTTTTGCCTCACTCATTTGTAATTTTTCAAAACTTGGATGAGTTGATCAATATCTTTCTCATCATGAGATGCGGTGAAAGCAAATCGCAAACGGGCTGTTCCTTCAGGCACGGTTGGTGGCCGAATGGCGGTGACCCAGAGGCCTTGCTCTTTAAGATAGGTTGATAATTCGAGCGCTTCTTTGGCGCCGCCTATAATGAGGGGCACGATTTGGGTTTCAGATTGGCCAGTACTCCATGTACTCCAGCCTCTTTCATTACCCAACTTTGCAATCTCTTCTCTGAAACGTTTTGCGTGGTTTGCCACTCTTTTGCGCTCGTATTCTAAGTCGGGAAGCAGATCTAGTCCTGCGTTAATGGCACCTAAGGTGGCAGGGGGGAGACCGGTCGAATAAATGAGACCACCGCAACGCTGTGTTAAATAGTCAATCATGGTTTGGCTGGCTGCGATATAAGCGCCGAAACTGCCCAGCGCTTTTGAAAATGTTCCTATCGTTAAGTCAGCTCCTGTTGCCAGACCTTTGCCACCTTCGCCTAAAACACCAAACCCATGAGCATCATCTGCGATTAGCATGGCCTTGGTTTCTTTAGCGCAGGCTATCAGGCTGCTCATTGGAGCACTATCCCCATCCATACTAAAGACTGTTTCTGATAATAGAAACTTAGGCGCGTTTTTATCAGCTGCCTTTAGTAGTTCATCTGCATGGCTTGCATCCAGATGCCGATAACGTTTTTGGCGGACATTGGCAGCCGCACAACCAAAATGCATACTGGCATGATTTAACTTATCTGAGACCACAACCGGGTTTTGTTTCAAGATTGTTTTATCAAATAAAGCATGAAGGACGGTCCCATTTGCCTGGTAACCAGAGGCTAAGATTAATGCAGCTTCAGTCCCTTTAAGCTTGGCTATTTTTTGCTCAACTTCTTCAAATAATGGGAAATTACCTGTTACAAGGCGTGAAGCTCCTGAGCCAGCCCCATATTTTTGGGCCCAAACGGCACTTTCTTCGATTAATTTTGGGTGGTGTTTCAGGCCTAAATAGTCATTTGAAGCGAAATTTAGGTATATTTTGCTATCTACCTTGATTTTACCGGCACTTTCCGGCTCAATGGACAGCAAATGACGCCTGAGATTTTTATCATGGCAATCTTGTAAAAATGTTTTATAAACGCTTTCAAATTCTTTCATTATTGCTCTTTTGTTGAGTACTTTGATCTTTTGGCTTAAAAGTTGAGCCCAGACCAAAATATAGATGACACTTTTACAGGAACACTCTTTTAACAGGACCCTATTGCTGTACCATGGATGACTATACACTTTCAAATCAAGAGGCAACGCCTCAACTGGCAAATGAAGCCGCAGCGTCTAAATTAGACGCTAACGCGCAAACTCACTCTGCTAGTTCAATCGCTGATAGTTCATTGACTAAAGCCCCTTCTTCAGACGCTTTAATTCGTCATGATTGGGAAACGGATGAAATCGTTGAACTGCTTGAGAAACCTTTAATGGAGCTTCTCTATAAAGCGCAAACCATTCACCGTCAATTTCATGAAGATGGCACAGTGCAACTTGCCAGCCTTTTGAGCATTAAGACCGGCTCTTGCCCTGAAGATTGTAAATATTGTCCGCAATCTGCGCATTATGGAAAAAAAACAGGGTTAGAGAAAGAATCTCTTCTTGCAACTCAAGCCGTGATGGAAAAAGCTCAAATTGCTAAAGACGCTGGAGCGACCCGTTTTTGCATGGGCGCTGCATGGCGTAATGTAAAAGATGGCAAGGAATTTGACCAAGTTGTTGATATGGTCAAGGGTGTCTCTGACATGGGTATGGAAGCTTGTGTGACTTTGGGTATGCTTAATGAAGAGCAAGCTACTCGCCTGAAAGAAGCTGGGCTTAATTCTTATAACCATAATATTGATACCTCTCCTGAGTTTTACGATAAAATCATTACAACCAGGACTTTTGAAGACCGCTTAGATACGATCTCTCACGTGCAAAAAGCTGGTATTTCGCTTTGCTCTGGTGGGATTATCGGCATGGGTGAGACCATTGTTGATCGGGCGCGTATGCTTGAGGTTTTAGCGACTTTAACACCTCATCCTGGCTCCGTTCCGATTAACGCTCTTGTACCTGTTGGTGGGACACCTCTTGAGGGACGCAAGCATGTTGATTCAATCGAACTTGTTCGTATGGTTGCAACAGCTCGTATCTTAATGCCGAAAGCTCGTGTCCGTTTATCTGCCGGGCGCTCGAACCTTAATGATGAAGCTCAACTGCTGTGCTTCATGGCTGGCGCGAACTCAATCTTTTATGGTGAGAAGTTACTGACAACTGGTAATAACGATGCTGAAGGTGATGTCTCTCTCATTGAGCGAGCTGGTTTAAAAACTCAAAAATAGTAGAATTTAAACCTCTTTTAAAATACCATTTAAAAATAATCTTAATCCCGGCTCAGTGAGCCGGGATTTTTCTTTTGTATTGTGTTATCCGCATGATTTTTCTTATTTAATTGTAAAAATTTCTTTTTAAATAATTGATTATCAAATTTAAAATTTGTTATTCGATCCCGACCGATATTACTCTATGACCTAAAGTTTAATTCTTAAGTTGAATAAAAATTGTATCTTTTATGGAAAAACTTCTGTTAGACTTATATTTATCGACATCATCTCTTTAGTGATGGTGCCCTTAGAGCCAGAGTTCTGAAATGCCAACTTTCCCTTATCGCGAAGTTCGGCTGTGAATGCGCGCCAGTATCGAGAGGGATGTTTTGAAACATCATACAAGCTAGCTCCAGCAAGGAGCTACCTCTACAGATGCGTGATTATATAATGAACTATTTCTACTGATTAAAAGAGCTGTTTCAAATGGCCATCATTCAGCAGACTTCAAATAGTTACATTGTAATAAAGGGAGGGATAAAGAATGAGTGATAACTCTAAAGATAAACACTTTCAAGAAACCGATTTCCAAGACAACCTCTTTGCTGAACAGTGGTTAGAGACCTCTAAACAAAGTGCCAAGATGGTTTCTGANTTTATTCAACGCCAACAGGACGCAACTGGTATTCCCCTCAACATTGATGAGAATGCAATCAAAGCTTTTCAGGACATGGCAATGCGTTTTGCTAGCGACCCGGCTAGCTTGGTAACCGCNCAGATTAATTTATGGAANGGTCTATCTGACATCTGGATAAATGCTGCTAATCGCTCATTAGGTTTAGAGCCCTCTACAGAACCTTCTACACATAAAGACCGACGGTTTAAAGATGAAGCTTGGGAGAAAAATGCTGCATTTGATTACATAAAAGAAACTTACCTTTTGGTTTCTGACTGGGCTCAAAGCCTCTCTGATGATGCAAAAGGAATGTCAAAGAAGGATAAGAAGAAAGTCCAGTTTGTGACCAGGCAATTTGCCAGTGCTATTTCTCCTAGTAATTTTCTTCTCACAAACCCTGANGTTATGAAGAAAACCATCGACTCTGGTGGCAACAATTTACTTGATGGTTTTAAAAATTTATTGAGCGATATGGAGCGNGGGCATGGCCAACTAAAGGTCAGCATGACAGATCAAGATGCCTTTAAGGTTGGTGAGAACATTGCCAACTCACCTGGTAAAGTGATTTACAAAAATTATCTATTCGAACTTATTCAATATTCACCCAGCACTGAGAAAACTTACAAAACTCCGATTTTATTTGTGCCACCCTGGATTAACAAATTTTATGTTTTCGACCTCAAACCTGAAAATAGCTATATCAAATGGGTTGTTGATCAGGGATATACTTTATTTGTTATTTCCTGGGTTAACCCCGGCCCAGCTGAAGCACAAACCGCTTTTACTGACTATATGAAAGATGGTGTGCTTGTTGCGTTAGAGAACGTTTTAAAAACAACGGGCGAGAAAAAAGTNAACGCATTGGGGTTCTGTATTGGAGGAATTCTCCTTACAACAACACTTGCCTATATGGCAGCAACAGGTGACAAACGCATCAACTCAGCCACCCTCCTTGCCTCCATGGTGGACATGAGTGATGTAGGAGAAATGTCCGTTTTCTTTGATGATGATCAGTTAAGAACGCTTGGAGAAAAAGTGGGAAAGACCGGTTATCTAGAAGGCAATGAAATGGCTGGCATGTTTAACATGATGCGTGAAAATGACTTGGTCTGGTCTTTTGTTGTTAATAATTATCTGATGGGTAAGGACCCTGTTCCGTTTGACTTACTCTATTGGAATGCGGATGCCACACGAATGCCAGCTAAAATGATTGTTGAATATCTCACTGGTTTTTACCGAGACAATGCTTTTATGGACCCGGGGCGGATTACGGTTGATGGCCATGCCATTGATGTGAATAAAATTAAAACTCCNACTTATATGCTGGCCACTAAGGACGACCATATTGCACCGTGGCGAGCTTGTTATGCTGGTGTGAATTCATTTTCCGGGCCAAAAAGATTTGTTTTAGGGGCTTCTGGCCATATTGCAGGAATTGTTAACCCGCCGGTGAAGAAAAAATATTGTCATTGGACTAACAAATCGAAAAAACTATTTAAAGATCCTGATGAATGGATACAAGGTGCTTTAAAACATGAGGGTTCTTGGTGGACTGATTGGGATCAATGGATTTCCAAGAAAAGTGGTGTTCTTGTTCCTGCGCGTCAGCCGAAACCTACTAAAAACCTTGGTGATGCACCTGGTGAGTATGTTCATGTGCGTGCTGATTAATTGACCAAATATGAAAAATGACAAAACCCAGCTAAGCATTAGCTGGGTTTTTGTTTTTTAAGCTTGTAAATTTTAGGCTTGTTCTTGAGTATTTGGAGCAAACATCCATTGAAGCAACCCGCACAGGCCAACAAAGAGAGCAACGGCTAAGCTCCAATAGATGGCTTCAGTGTTTATAATCCAGATATTCCCAATTATAAGAATGGCCGTGAATACTACCCACGCTGCATCACCAAGTGAAAAGAAGAGCACTTCTTTTCTTTTCGGTGCGGATTGATATGCTGTATAAATAAGTAAAATAGCATTTATAAAGAGCCCTGCCCCTAAGACTTGAACGAACATAATTGGAGGGGTTCCTATGAAGTTTGCAACTTCTTCAGTTTTGAGAAAGAACAAAGCACCGAAAATGGCGCATGAGAGCGCATTTAGAATGAGAACGGCTTTTAACATTTTCAACCTCTTTCAAATATGATACTAACAACTTGTAAACCTAATTGACAACTACCAGAGAGGCCGCGCCTTGTCAACCAAGTTAACAACTGAAGATAAAAAATCACCACAGGCCCAATTTGATCTGCCGAATAGTCACTCTCTCACTTTCACGTTGGCAATGGATGACTTTCAAAAACGTATGATTGAATGGCTCCTTGACCGATTAATTGATCAAGGATTTGTTGATTTGTCTGCTGGCCATTTAACATTTTTAGGTGCGCTTGATTGCGGCCCGAACCATGCCGCTGAACTGGCAAGAGGCATGGGAATTTCTCGGCAAGCGGTTCATAAGAAAATTAAAGAGCTGGAAGCTTTGGGGTGGCTACAAACAGTTAGTGACACCGAGCTTGGCAACCAGCGCGTTATTCTTTTCACTGCTGAAGGAGAGCGGATGATGTCTTGCGCTCGGAAACATTTTGCAGAGTTGGACAAGGCTTTGTTAGCGCAGTTTAGCGAAGGTGAAGTGGAGCTGTTTCATCGGTTTATGGAATTTGTTCCGCCGGAGTGTAACTAAAGCATCCTAAAAATATTTGAAATTCAATGTTATAAATTTTCTAATTCTTGCCGATAAAAATCTACTATCTGCTAATTCGCACATGATTAGCTTTTCTATTATGCTTGTTGCCAAATAAATTCTCGTTTTATGAAATAAAAGACAATCCAAAAGCCGCTGCAGCTGAAATGATTAGTACGCGAGTTATGCCCCAGTGGAATTTTAAGAGGAGCAACCCGCACAGACATGATAGTGCGACCACTTGCCAGTTTAATGATGGCAAGTCTGGTTGCCAGAGGGTAACCGGCCCATAGGTGGTTGCGGTGACTTTTGCAAAGAACACATGAAGCCCGAACCATATGGAGAGGTTTAGAATGACGCCAACGACAGCGGCCGTTATTGCGCTTAAGGCACCGCTAAGTCTTGGCTGGGCCGAGATCCATTCAATATAAGGGGCACCTGCGAATATCCATAAGAAACAAGGGACAAAGGTGACCCAGAGGGCCATCAAAGCGCCGCTCACTCCAAGCCATAGACCACCTTCTTTAAAACCCGCCAGGAAGCCTACAAATTCTGTTACCAGGATTAACGGCCCTGGTGTGGTCTCAGCTAATCCGAGGCCGTCCATCATTTGGCCCGGACTTAACCAACCATATTGGCTGACCACATCTTGCCCCATATAAGCTAACACCGCATAGGCCCCGCCGAAGGTGACAATGGCTAATTTTGAAAAGAAGGTGCCGATGTCAGAAAGAATTGAATTTGAAGTCGTCATTGACAGGATAATGAATGGGAGAGCCCAAATAAAGAGCCCTGCTGCGATTGTTACCAATGTTTGGTAATGAGCAACGGGTTTTTGGTTTATCTCTGACAAATCATCTGACTGTTTTGCCAAAAAGAAAAACCCGTAGGCGGCGGCTAAGAGAACAATCAACGGGTATGGCAGTTTTAAGAAAAAGATGCCGATGAATGCTGCGGCTGCAAGCACCCAACTGGCTTTGCTTGTTAAAGCTTTATTGGATACCCGCATGAGCGCTTCAATAACGATGATCAGCACGGCCGCTTTAATGCCGAGAAAAAGTGTGTTCATTAAGCTAAGGTTGCCATAATAAGAATAGATGATGGCAAGAGCCAACATGACGAATGCACCCGGCAAGACAAATAGTAACCCGGCTATAAGTCCGCCAATGACGCCTTTTAGTCGCCAACCTGCATAGGTTGCCAATTGCATGGCTTCAGGGCCTGGCAAGAACATACAAAAACTTAAGGCATTTAGAAATTGCTGTTCTTTTAGCCATTTGGTTTCATCGACTAAAATGCGATGCATCATAGAAATTTGTGCGGCTGGCCCACCAAAAGAGAGCAACCCAATCTTTAGAAATATATGGAAAAACTCTCTAAAGTTTTCTGGCATCAATTTGGAATTTCTAAGCGGCTTTTCCATTTGTAACTACTGCTTCAAAAAGCAGAACATGCTTTCTTCACCAGCGCTTTGTGGCCGCACCTGAATGACCTGAGAATTAGGTTCCCAGATCCAATAATTGGCCGACGCTTCAGTTTGAATGAAAAAACACCCATCATTGGCCGGTGTTATATTGAATTTGGTAAAGTCATCTTTGGGTTGATATCTTAGTGAGACTTTCCAATCTCCATTTCCATCTGCGTGCAACCTTAAACCACTTTTGATGTCCGTGATGATATAAGACCCTTTGTGGTAGGTCAGCCTAAATGGTTGTTTTGGGTCATTGGGATTGCCCGATTTATTTTGGGTATAGAGAAGTTTATCTGCTGTATGATCCACTCGCAGGCCATCTCCATGAGAGAGAACATAGATGCCATAAATGCCATTTGGTATTGGCCCTGTATGTTTTGTGATTTGCGGTTTCTTTTTCTTTTGCAGGTCAGAATTGTGGATGCATTTCCCGCGTACATTGGTGAAGCCTGGGCTACATAAACCACCATTACGTTCTTCATCAGTCATCCTACGGCAAAATTTACCACGTGGTTCAGCAACCCAATCAGGTGGGCAATCATTTACGCACCCTCCCTGGAAATGATACTGACCGTTTAAAGCACAATTCACTTCATCTGTGTTCCTGTGGTCTTTTTGTTGCTTTGGAGGATTTCTATAGGCTCGCTGTTCACTTAAACTGTTTGCCAACTCATCAAGGCGTAATAGAAACAAATTTTTCGTGCAAGCAAGGTTTCTTCTGCATTTTTGTCTTTGTTTGAGCCAACGGCGCTGGTCTCCTCTGACTAGGTTCGCTGCCGCTCTATTTAATAGAGATGTTAATTCATGATAGGCTTCAGATACTTCTCGGTCTAAGTCAGAAAGGTCATTTCTTGAGCAAATAAGCCTCTCATTTGGAGTGAGGCGTGCGCCGCAATTAAATGAAGGTTTGCCGGCGAAAGCATAGTTTGCATGTTGGGTTAAGATAAATCCAAAGAGGCTTAAAACTGTAAAATATTGTATCATTTTTTTCATTTGATTGAACTGCACTATTTTCATTTTTATGCTTTCGTTTATGCCTTTTGGAGTTAGTTGAGACACTTTAGTCCTGATTGTTATTTATAATGGACATTTTAAATGATTTGAAGCTCATTGACATCTTTTGTTTTTAAATATCTCTACCCGGTTTATTTTTCAAGTTGCCACACTTCTTGCAAGCTATTTAGCCCCTCAATATTTATCATTTTTCCCTTGTTTCAAAGCCCCTCTCATACCATATTCTTAACATGGCCAAATCACGTACTATAAAGACTAAACCTTCAGAGATAGCGACTGTATCTCAACCGCTTCTTGATAATCACCCTCTTTCTCATGAAGAGCGATTAGCGCCCTATGTGCCTCACAGGCCAGAACGCCCGGTTAAAACTGAAGGCGGTGTTCCTTTTAAAATTCATTCTGGCTTTACACCTAAGGGTGACCAGCCGACAGCGATTAAAACTCTTGTCGAGGGGCTAAAAGATGGGGAACAAAATCAGGTCTTACTTGGCGCTACAGGAACGGGGAAAACCTTTACTGTTGCGCATGTCATTGAGCAAACCCAGCGCCCTGCACTTGTATTGGCTCCGAATAAAATTCTGGCTGCACAGCTTTATGGAGAATTTAAAAACTTCTTCCCGAATAATGCAGTTGAATATTTTGTTTCCTATTATGATTATTATCAACCTGAGGCTTACGTCCCGCGCACTGACACATTCATTGAAAAAGAAGCTAGTGTAAATGAACAGATTGACCGCATGCGTCACTCTGCAACGCGCGCGTTACTCGAACGAGATGATGTTATTATTGTAGCGTCCGTTTCTTGTATTTACGGTATTGGCTCCGTTGAAACTTACACAGCGATGACTTTGCCACTCACTCTCAATGAGAGGATTGAACACAAGCAACTGATTGCTGATATTGTTGCGCTTCATTACAAACGCAATGACCAGGCATTTGGCAGAGGTACGTTTCGTGTACGAGGTGATACCATAGAGATTTGGCCTGCACACCTTGAAGACCGTGCGTGGCGTATTTCTTTGTTTGGTGACGAGATAGAAGAACTGACCGAATTTGACCCTTTAACAGGTCATAAATCTAATAGTTTTGAGAGTGTTAAACTCTATGCGAATTCGCACTATGTAACGCCGAAGCCCACACTTGATCAAGCTATGATTGGTATTAAACAAGAACTTCAAGAACGCCTTGCTGAGCTGAAGACTGTGAATAAATTACTTGAAGCGCAGCGCCTTGAGCAGCGCGTTTCTTTTGATTTGGAGATGATGGGAGCCACTGGGTCTTGTGCCGGTATTGAGAATTATTCTCGTTATCTTACTGGGCGCAATCCTGGAGACCCACCACCAACCTTGTTTGAATATTTGCCGGATGAGGCCCTTGTTTTTGTTGATGAAAGCCATGTTACCGTTGGCCAGCTCAATGCTATGTTTCGAGGTGACTTTAAACGAAAAAGCACACTTGCTGACTTTGGATTTAGACTTCCGTCTTGCCTTGATAACAGACCAATGAGNTTTGCTGAATGGGATGCNATGCGACCGCCGACCACTTTTGTGTCTGCGACGCCTGGCAATTGGGAGCTTGAACAAACGGATGGTGTCTTTGCCGAACAAGTCATTCGGCCAACCGGTTTAACAGATCCGGATATTATAATTCGCCCAGCCGGTACTCAGGTTGATGATCTTATTGATGAGGTCAAAGCTGTTGCCGCAAAAGGTTTCAGGAGCCTCGTTACGACGCTTACGAAACGTATGGCTGAAGATCTCACTGAATATGCCCATGACCAGGGCGTTCGTGTTCGGTATATGCACTCTGACATTGATACTTTGGAGCGGATAGAAATTATCAGAGACCTTCGCCTTGGGGCCTTTGATGTTTTGATAGGCATTAACTTACTTCGAGAAGGTTTAGATATTCCTGAATGTGCCTTTGTAGCCATTTTAGATGCTGATAAAGAAGGTTTTTTGCGTTCAGAGACATCTTTAGTACAAACCATTGGCCGTGCAGCGCGTAATGTTGAGGGCCGCGTTATTCTTTATGCGGACCGGATCACAGGCTCTATGCAGCGGGCCATTGATGAAACGGATCGTCGCCGGGAAAAACAAGTGGCTTATAATGCAGAGCACGGCATTGTTCCAAAAACTGTAGCGAAGAATGTAGGGGACATTCTTGATAGCCTTTATGATGCTGAGGATGTTACTACAGATGCAAATGATCCATTGGCTGATATTGCAACCTTAGGGCATAATTTTGAAGCCGTATTACAAGATCTTGAGCAAAAAATGATGAAAGCAGCTGAAGATTTGGAATTTGAAGAAGCTGCTCGCCTCAGAGATGAAATAAAGCGTTTGAAAGACCATGAATTATTGCTTGCGAATGACCCTCTTTCCAAGAGGTTTAGTGGCAGTGACCTCTCCGTTCCTTCAATTGATAAAAAGCGTAAATCCCGGCTCAAGAAAAATAACCTTGATGAGATGGGCCCTTCTACTACTGAACGGCCTCTTAATACGGGAGGTGCTACAGATACTAAGAATACATCCGGTGCGATTGATGCACCTTCAGATAGTTCTTCTAAAAAGAAAGTGCCATTATCCAAGAAATCTCGGCCACGATCTTCTGGTGGCAAGCCTGGGACGCGGACTAAAAAGGGTAAAAGTCACAGAAGTGGGCTTTGATTTTTTCGGAATATAGAACTTTATAATTGGGTAGTTATTTACTTTAGCTCTGTTTCTATGATGATCACTTCGGTATCACCGATGTTTTTCACATTGTGTGTTGTTGCAGGCAGGAATAGCGTTTTTCCGTTTTCAGCTACTAAAATTTTGGATTTCTTACTTTTATCAGATGAAATTAATTCCAATTTTCCACCTTTGATAAAATAGACGGTTCTGAAAGCATATTTATGTGTGTGCATTCCTGATTCTGAACCAGCAGGATAAATTGCACGTACAATCTGTACTTTATCATTCTCCAGCAAAATTTCTTTAGAGCTTTGTTTCTGTGCGGCACCAGCTGCTGTGATGTTAAATAAGATCACAGCGAGAAAAACAAATGTTGCCCTTATTATCATTTTAGACTTCTCCAGAGAATGAATCATAAACTTTATCCGGTTTAGGTAAGTTTGTAGGAACTGTATAGAACTTCATACAGGAGGCGACAATATGCTTGTTTAAATGTAATTGGAAGGGATATGAGACTAAATAGCTAAAGGATAGCGTATTAGATAATAACGCTCATAATCCTTAGTATTCTTTATGAACTCATATCACATTGTATTTTTTGATCTAACTCGCAATAAAAAAAGCCACCCCCGAAGGAGTGGCTTTCAATTTGTAAGTCGTAATTTCTATCCGTTAGGATTAGAAGAAGATTACGCCACCAACTGTGAACATATCAAGATCTGATCCATCAATTGTACTACCAGCTGTTGAGTCATCTAACTCAAGGTGTGTCCAGTTAGCATAAACTTGCATAGAAGCTGCATCAATCCATTGGTGGATACCAATGCCATAACGGTCAACTTCGACATTGTCTAATGCATCAATTGTGTTTTCACCATTAGCATAGTTAGCATATTCACCGTAAATTGCTGTTGAGCCAAGTGAGTTCCACTTTTGCTTAATACCAGCTTTTACATACCATGCATCTGAGTCTGAAGATTTAACACCAGCTGTTTCAGCTTCATACATTGAGTAAGTAGCTGCAACAAAAATACCTGTTGGTACGTGCATCACAGAAGCACCAAATTCAAGAAGCTCTGTTGAAGCTGCACCTGCAAGATCAAGATGATTATCACCTTCATCCCATTCAGAGTAACCAACTGCACCAGCAACTTTTAAATCACCAAATGTACCAGCATATTTCAATGCAACATCCCAGAAATCATCTTCACCCCAAGAAGCTGAAAGTGTGAAACCAGAAATAGTTGGTGAATCATACTTAACAACATTAAGAGGATCACCGTGACAGTCAGTACCGATACCAGCACAACCTACAGCAGCAGCCCAAACAACGCCACTTGCAGTGCCGTTAGAATTTCTAATGTCGAAGAAGTTGCCACGGAACAATACGTTATTTGTGTTAAATAATGTACCTGATAGATCAACGATAGATACGTTATCTGTCGCTTGAGATTGTTTACCAATGCTCAATGTACCAAGCTCTTCACTTTTTACATACATATAGCTATAAAGTATAGCAAAGTTTGTGTTGTCATCATTAGCTTGGCTTGCACCAAGACCATTAGCGCCACCTGTTAGAGCACTACCAATGAACGGGTCGCCGCTTTGAGCTTCAATAGTAATGTTGTAACCAGCAGACCAACGACTGTTGATTTTTGCGTTACCCGCAAATGTGAAACGTGAACCAAGAGTTGCACCGTTGTCTGAAACAACATATGCATCTGAATCATGTCCGTCGTCCCAAGCCATGATACCTGAGTTTACCCAACCTGAAATGGTTAGAGAAACTTTACGATTGCCTTTACGAGCAGTAGTAGCTTCAAGTGTTGCTACACGCTCTTCCAAATCAGCACAGCAGTCACCACCTAGGTCAGCCGCTTGTGCAGGGCTTACAGCAAGAGCACCGGCGATAAAGCCTGCACCAGCTAGAGCTGCAACGCGATTGGATTTAATTAATCCCCCAATCATTCCTATTCTCCTATTCTTGTTCGGGCATCATTTAATTATGATGCATATAAGTCGTGAACTCTAATGAACGGCCTTTCGGTTATTTACCACTGCTATAAGTCAGTGGTTACAAAAAAACCGTTCGACCCCCGTCCCTCGGAAATCCTCACGTTCAGAATCTTTAAACCATTCAAGACCTGTTCGTAAACATAAACTGTGACATTGTGAGCTAATAATTACACTTGTGTGTCATTTCCGACACGAATAAGTCAGCTCAATATCATTACAGACTGGTTTATCCTCACTTACTTTAGGTTGTGAGGGCAATATCTTCCTGGGGGTAATCCCCACTTAATGTAGTTAATAGATTCTACACTTATCTTGTTAAGTGATTATTAATTGTAAACCCAGAAGATCTAAANCTGTTTTATTNNCTTAAAAACAATAAGTTAGCTAGGAATGCGCCGCTATCAGATGCTTTGAGCATGATTCTCTTGTATTTTTATTTCGCAGTGCTCTGATAATCATTCGTCTTTAGTGCAATTTTTTGATAGTTAGTGCGATTGCACTAGTTTTCTATCGAATGGTAGGTAGTTTGCAACCTGCAAATGTCTTAATTGCTCATGAGCTTTGGGCTGCGATCAAGGCGCGTGTAACACTTTCGCCACATACGCATTTGACATCCGACGCTATCGATTATTTGCTCTGAATTTGCGCTTCTTTGGAAAAATGTAGAATGCAAATTTTTCCTTTTAAGTTTTTATCATTATAAAGATGATTGTTATTATTTTTTCTTCTTATCACTTAATTTGCTGGCCTTAGCCTCTTTTTACTAGCTGATAGATTCGTTTCGCAGCATCTTTAAATGATACGAAAACTGGACTTTGCGTCAAATCCTGTGCAGAATTATACTATTAGACATAAATCATTTTCGCATTAGGTGCCTGTTAGCCCCCTATTACCTTGAATAGAGATACTCAATGACGACATCATTTTTTGAGAAACAGGTTGATAGCCTCAAAGTTGCAGTTTCCAGAAAAGATCATGCTGAAGGTATATCTAAAGATATTATTGGGCAGCTTGGTACAGATAACTATGCATTCATTTTGATATTTTTTTCTTCACAATATTCTACAGTCCCTTTCCTAGATGAACTAAAAAAGCATTTTATTGACACTCCAATCTATGGTTGCAGCTCTGCTGGAGAGATCACTCCCAATGGAATTTTAGAAGGATCTATTGTTGCCCTTGGCTTTTGTGGGGAAGAATTTGGTGTCAACGCGACTTTCATTCCTAATTTAGATGAATTTACTATTGGTTTGGGGCAAACCATGGTTAGCGAGGCGGTCAATGAATTTCAACTTAAGCGCCACAAAGATAAACCTCACTCAATCGCCCTCATGTTGGTTGATGGTTTGAGTTATCGGGAAGAACAATTGGTTTCCGCAATTAATTCTGGCTTAAAAGACATCCCACTTATTGGTGGTTCCGCTGCTGACGGTTTTAATTTTGAAGAAACTTGCATCATTAATGATGCAAAAATTGAACAAAATGCCGCGACTTTATTACTTATTGAAAGCCGCCCTTCTCTGCATATATTTAAAAGTGATAGTTTTATACCAACTCCTATAAAGTTTGTTGTGACCAAAGCTGACCCTGAAAATAGAATTGTTCATGAGTTAAATGCGATGCCAGCAGCGACAGCATATGCGCAAGCTTTAGGGATCCAAGAAAACGAACTAGATCTTTTATGCTTTGCCTCACACCCTCTTTGCGTTTGTTTTGGAGGACAATGCTACACACGCTCAATCAAAGAAGTGAATGAAGATGGGTCCTTTAGTTTTTATTGTGCGATTGATGAAGGGATTGTTTTTACGCTTTCTGACATTGGCGACATGGTGAAGGGCATAAATTCCACATTTGATTCAATCTCATCGCAATTTGGACAACCACAGCTAATCCTAGGATTTGATTGTGTTTTAAGACGCATGATGTCTGAAATCAATCAGAGCAAGGAGCAAATAAGTCAGATTTATAGAGAAAATCGTGTTATCGGTTTTAATACCTATGGTGAGCAAATCCATGCCATGCATCTAAATCAAACCTTTTCAGGAATTGCTATTGGAAAATGACAAGAGATAACGAACCCTTTTCTTCCCCTAAGCCCAATGATGAAAAACCCGTTTTGTTCTTACAAGATGTAAACAAAAAACGTTACGATGTACCTGGGGAACCTTCTAGCCGTGAAACAGAACTTGCTGAACGGGTTGAGAAGTTAGAAAAGATCAATAGAGCTCTCATTCGCCGGGTTGAGAGAAGTATGGATCAACGGGCCAATAGCTATTCTTTATTTCAATCAGCGATTTTACTAGAAGAGCAAGTTAAAGCGCGAACAATTGAACTTCGTTCCGCCCTTGATGAACTTGAAGTTTCTAACATTGATCTATCAAAGGCCAAAGAACAGGCCGAAAATTCAAATAGTAGTAAAACTAAATTTCTAGCTGCGGCCAGTCATGACCTGCTCCAACCTTTGAGCGCCGCCAGACTAAACATGTCAACGTTAAAAGGAGAAGATGTTTCTCCACAAGCTGGGCGCCTCATTTCTCAAGTTGACCGTTCTTTGCAAACCATTGAGGAATTACTTCGTACACTATTTGATATTTCTAAACTTGATGCTCGTGTCAGCGTTCCGGATATTTGTCGTTTTTCCGCGGATCGGATTATTAGGGGTCTGCATGCTGATTTTAGTTCTGTTGCTAATCAGAAGAACCTAAAGATCAAGGTGTTTTCCCTACCCTTAATTGTAAGCACTGATCCCATATTCTTAAGACGTATCTTACAGAACCTTGTTTCAAATGCTTTGCGCTACACTCACCAGGGCGGCATTTTAATCGGTTGCAGACGCCGTGGTAGTAATTTGAGGATTGAGGTTTGGGATACTGGATCAGGTATCCCTTTATCTGAACATGATAAAATTTTTGATGAATTCCATCGTTGTAAAAATGATGTACATCAAGATGGATTGGGACTTGGTTTAGCTATTGTTAAGCGCATGGCTGATGCTGCTGGTCATGAAATTGATTTTAATTCTATTCCTGGTAAAGGGTCAGTCTTTAGCGTGACTGTTCCTATTAGTTCGCAGCAATATGACATTCCTGATGAACCATCTATTGTTCCAGATAACAAACCAGTGCAGATAAAATTAGAAGATTCTTTTATTGTGCTCATTGAAGATAATCCCAACGTTCGAGTTGCGATGAAGACTTTGTTTTCTCGATGGGGCGCCCAATGTCTGGCTGGCGATAGTCATTCAACAATTCAAGAACAGCTTGATCAGGTTGAGCGTACTCCTGATGTTATTGTAGCGGATTATCATTTGAAGGATGAGATTGTCGGCCCCGATGTCGTTGCTCATATTCGCAATCGATATAATGCTCAAGACTTACCTGCGGTGATTGTCACTGCAACGCCTTATCCTGCTGTATTGGAACATGCTGCACGTGAAAAATGTGAGCTTTTAACAAAACCTGTGGCCCCAGCAGAATTAAGAGCTTTGCTCATACACCTCTTGAATAAATAACACCCACAATGTGACAAAGGTTGGTTATTGCCTTTCGTGTAGAAATTGTGAGTTTATATTTCTTGTAAGCTGGATTTATAGCGGCTTATTTTTGCAACATACCCTCTAGCTGATTTTGTCAAACCTTCAATTTCCTCATTTGAAAGCTCCCTTACGACTTTTCCTGGTGTGCCAATGATAAGAACTCCATCAGGAAAAGCTTTATTTTCAGGGATAAGTGTATGAGCACCCACTAGAGAATTTTTACCGATTTTGACTCCGTTTAAAATAGTTGCGCCCATTCCAATGAGTGAGTTTTCTTTAATAATGCAACCGTGGAGCATTGCCTGATGGCCAATCGTGCAGTTTTGCTCAACAATTAAAGGAAACCCAGGGTCAGTGTGCATGACCACTCCCTCTTGAACATTGGACCCGGCCTTAATTGTGATTGGCTCGTTGTCTCCACGTAGAACTGCTCCAAACCAAATACTGGTTTCTTTTTCTAAGTGGACATCACCAATGATTGTTGCTGTAGGCGCTATCCAACTCACATCTGGGTGGGTTGAAATGGGTGACTTATCTTCAAATTTATAAAGTGGCATGTGCTCTCTCATACGATCGCTTGNGGTTTGGATATATAGAATTACTCTTCATAATTCCTTTTGGCCATTTAAGCACATCGACTTTAAAAGGGCATCATTCTTAGATATTTTGGCTTACAATTGTTTTGGGCATTTTCCTTTATTGACCTGTTGCCATAAATCCCTCATGGAATGAGACTGTACCTGTTGGATATACGCCATCAAATGATAAAGAGAAAAACACTTCCGTTGGAATGTTTTTGATACTGAGAGTGACGTTATTGATGAACCCAAATTGTTTGTAATATTCAGCGTGTCCAACTAGGCAGCAGCCTTTGGCAGACCTGCTTTTTAGTTGTGATAGCCCTTCTTTAATAAGTGCTTTTCCAATTCCTTGTTTCTGAAACTCAGGCAAAACCGAAACAGGGCCTAGTCCATACCATCCGGTTGTACCATCGGAGATTGTTACTGGCGAAACCGCGATATGCCCTACGAGTTGCTGCCTGACTTCAGTCACGATAGACATCGTTAGCGCTTTAGCGTCTCGCAATGCTTCGATTATATGATGTTCAGTGTGATTGCTTATTTCTAACGGTTTGAAAGCCGCAATAGTTACATCAGTTATAGATTTCGCATCGAGGCTGGTCTCACCTCTGACTATCATACCTTGCGTCATGTTGGGATAGTGCTTTTCTAAAACGCAGTGAATTAGGGAAGTTNGACGTTCTTATTTTTTAANAGATGACGATCTTGGNACTTCTAGGCCGCCTTAACTNTGGATAAGTATTTTACTTCACACTTTATAGGAGGAAGTTAAGANCAAGCACCCAGTTGGCAGACTGTTTCTAAGATAAGTACCCCTTGGCAATAACTCCAAAGACTGGCAAAAACAATTGCAACCATGATCCAATAAGGTTCACTACCGGAAATGAGAACCGCACGGAAAGTGTTTCTTATAATCATAAATGGCCCCGCAATGATGCGGGTTACAAACCCTAAAACCATAGATAGTTGGCTTTGGTTTGATGCCATTTCAAATCTTAGTGCCTGACCTGTGAGTAGCGCAAAAGAAGATGCGAAAACACCGCCGACGGTAAAACCGATAGCTAAAGTATATATATTTAGGATGATACTAAGATTTGTACTCGCCACTTTCGTCCCACTTTCCTTAACAAACCTGTCACTCGTGATCCGAGGTATCGGTTTGCAAAGTATTAAAACTCTGGAAAGGGTGGAGTATCTCACAGCTAGAAACTACAGTTAATCATTTAGTTAAAAAATGGTTAACACCGCGGCCTCACTGACTGCTTTGAATTATTTAGTCTAGGTCAATATCTAGTATTGCAAAATTCACTTGGTATGACACATCGCCATCTTCTGCATCTCTATAGACGGTTCCGAGAAACTCATCGCCTTTATGTAACTCAACCATATCTTGAACTTTGGGAGCACGGCGAAGTTCAATAGCTTCAGAATTAAATAGTTTTTTCAGGTATGTTTCCACTTTTTTTATTTCTTCAGCGTTCACGTGTTCTCCCCTTTCAGGATGAGTGTTTGCATCTTCTTACCTGGATCATTGAAGGCAAAGCATTTTTGCCTCTTATCCATCTGAAACAGATGTATAAGAGGCAGCTCATTTAATCAATTGAAAAGATTATTTTTTAAGCTGAACTTAGAGACTATGAACTTTTTGCACCTATTAATTCTGCTCATCTTCCTGATCGGAGACAACATTGAGCAATTGGTTCATGGTTCTTGCTGGTTCATTACAACCGGCAGCTCCTATAACTTTAGCGGGAACACCAGCTACAGTTGTTTCTTTTGGCACATTCTCAAGAACAACAGACCCCGCCGCAATACGTGCACAATTTCCAACAGTGATGTTACCAAGAATTTTTGATCCAGCGCCAATCATAACATTATTGCCAATTTTAGGGTGTCTATCGCCAGTATTTTTGCCGCTACCGCCTAAAGTTACATTATGAAGAATTGAAGTGTAATCCCCGATTTCAGCTGTTTCCCCTATAACTAATGCTGTTGCATGATCAAACATAATTCCACTGCCGATCTTGGCTTTAGGGTGAATATCTACACTAAAAATACGTGATGACTGACTTTGAAGATATAAAGAAAAATCTATTGAACCCTTTTGCCACAAATGATGAGCAAAGCGATGCGTTTGCAGGGCATGAAAACCTTTGAAGTATAATAATGGCTCAAGCAGGCGATTACAGGCAGGGTCACGTTCAAAAACAGCGGCCATATCAATGCGCAATGTGCGCCTGAACTCTTCATCATTATTTATGATTTCATTGAATGTACGGTTTAGCACACTGGCATCAACATCAGAATGATCTAATCTTTGTGAAAGATGATAAGCAAGCGCTTCTTCTAATGATTGATGATTGAGAATGGCATTATAGATAAGCCCTGCGATAACTTTATCAGCTTCAACGGCTTGCTCTGCTTCTTCTTTTACTTTTTGCCATACGGGATCAACTGATCCGAATGATTTTACTTCTGCTTGATGTGGCATATCCACCCTGCTGTTCTTATTATATCTTTTGATGCGATAGAGTACTAATGACGCGATAGAGTACTAAATTCGCTAAATTTTAAAGGACTGACTGATTAAAATGCCCTGATGAGCTTTTTTAATACCGAAATTCCATTTTAGCTACATAATCATTAAAGCTGATCTTACAACTATCGTTCTTTTTAATATAACGCACAATTTTAATATTTTTATCGCTCCATAAGGTTTTACTTTACTTTATCATTTTCAGCTCGACTAGCCCTAACTTGCATTTTTAAAGTAATATTTTTTTGAATAAGACTTGATAGAACTATCTACATTTGCCCTGCCATTAAACATAAAAAAACGGCCCCCATTTGGGAGCCGCTTTTTCATATTTAATTTTTATTAGCGTATAACCTAAACAATTCGGTAACACGTTTTTTTGTAGGCGTATCATTTTTCCTAAAACTGGTATCCACTTTTAGGTGACACGCTTTAGGCCACTCGGACAGCACCTACCTTGTTGCGTCCTTCTTTCGCTTTTTTATATTTAAGCTTGATACCTTTATAACGTATTCTACCAGCTATTTTTGCTTTCTTGATTTCCATTTTACTTAGTTGTTTTCCAAATGGTATTTGAGACATGGGGCTAGAACTTTGCTCTTCGCACCATTCGCAATAATCATCATAGAGCTGGGTTGCTGTTGTTGATTGTCCTTCAGCTTTTTCGATACGTTCTTCATAATAACGGTCCATTTCGTTTTTTGGTAATAATATTGGATCTCTTTGCTCTTTCGTTAACTGAGCATCTTCGTTAGAGGCGTACTTATTATTTTCATGGTCATTATCATTATCACTTTGTAAAATTTCTTCTTCCGTTTTTGCGGTTGTTTCTTTTGCAATAGCAGTATCAATTTGCTGTTGTGCTTGTGGTGTGCCTGGTAAGGCAACTGATAAACCGGCTGGCGCAATTTCTTGCAACTCTCGACGGATTTTATTTTCAAGCTCTGCATCTGCGGGACGTGCCATTTGACTTTCGTCCATTCTCCACATGCTAAATACCACAAATAAACCAAGAGCTGAGCCTGCTTCTACTAAAAGAGATACAAGAAGGATTAGCCCTGTTTGGATAGATTCAAGCTTAAGCCCAAAAAGACTTGCTAAGAAATCAGCTTGTGGGTCTGTTTTACCTGCTGCGGCTACTGAGCCGGCATCAGACATCTTGCTACGCAACTCAACCAAGCGCGTATCAATTTTGGCTGCTTCTTCAGAAATAGCCATTTCTTTTTGCAGATCAAAGATATTCGCGCAATATTTGCGTGACACCCAGTTTGTTAAGCTACAACCCTTTGTTGCGGCTTCAACCGTTTGGCGCTTTCGGCCTCTCATTTTTACCTGNAANGCATTTGCNCGTTGCAACTCAGCATTCACAGCTGAAACNGGACGGTGTTTTGGCATCCAGGATAATTTATCTTGCAAACGCTTTAGCTCGACACGTGTGTCATTGTAGTTTGTCACCTTGATTAATCGTGCGCCATTATTGTCAGCACGGTTCAAGGCGGCAAAGCCAAGGCTGGAGGTCAATGAATAGCCGGTGCAAATAATTCCGAGAGCAATGCCGGCTAAGGCTTGTGCCCATTTTTTTGTCTTAAGGGCATAAATTATGAGGAATGGTACAATTGCTTTTAAGCAATCGGCGGCAACACTTGCCATACCATATACGTGACCATCAAATTCAGTATTGCCAAGACTGAAACCAAAACGCCAATTCATAGCGGCTGAAACAACCACCAGTGCCGACGCGGCAACAAGCCCTAAAAGTCCAAGAATATGTCTCATGGACGACCTCCTTAAAGTGTACCGACAAGTTTGCCGGTAATGATTTAACTTTGTGAGAGTTTTCATCTTACTTCTCAGTCATCAGACATCTTTTCATCTTATCCAAATCGCATAGTCTTATTTTTGATTGTTTTATAAATTAGCTCTTAATGAGTTTTAAGACTCTAAGGAATAAAACACTCAGCTACTCCTTCAATTTAGAAAGAGCTAAACTAGCTTCATTGGATTTACGCGAACAGAAATTGATCAAAGACTGGATTACTAAAAAACTTAAACTTGACTAACATCGACCAATTATAAAGACGATAAGATCTCAGGATTGAGATTGATTGAAAGATGCCCCACACAATTTTTGGCTTTTACCGCCACGGAAAAGGTCAAAAATTGGTGGAGAATAACCGGCCTACATAAAAGTTAAATTAGAGAAAAATCTAAGTTTAACAATTATCTCGGACAGAATTTACCCCCACTACGTGAGACAATAGATAGCTGATTCGTGATGTTTAGTGAATCTTCCTAATTTGTTAATTGTAGTTTGCACGCAACAGGTTGTTAATCTTTTGTTAACCATTGAATTCGTTGGTGTTTATCAATTTACCTCCAAGAGCTAAGAACCGATTTACAAGCTCACTCGTGCCCCTGGTGTCTAACAACTAAATATTTATTGATTTCACATACAAAACATAAGCTTAACTACACTCTTCTGCGTTTTTCCAAATTGAATATTTGAATTCTCATTCTTGTCTTTTTAACCCGAACACTTCATAAAGTAGGCCTGCAATTTTTTTCATTTAATTTCACGCGCCTGTGTTTTTTATAATTCTTAGGTCTTTTCCTAACTCCAGAGAGATTAAAATATGAACGATTTAGATTTAGATGTGCCATCTCTAACAACTCGCATTGAAGATCAGCTTGGTTGGGTTTTGATCAACTCTCCGAAAAAGTTAAACTCTCTCAATGAAGATATGTGGCGTGTTTTACCTCAAATTATTCATAAGCTGGATCAAGACAAAGATGTCAGGGTGATTATATTTAGGGGTGCCGGCGAGAAAGCTTTCTCAGCTGGTGCTGATATTTCTGAGTTTGACCGTGTTCGCGAAGGGGATGCGGCTTTAATTTATAATCAACTTAATACGGCAGCTTTTAAGGCCATTCAGGATTGCCAAACTCCAACCATAGCTATGATCAATGGTTTTTGTTTAGGTGGTGGTTTTTTATTGGCACTCTCTACTGATTTACGACTTGCTTCTAGGAACGCACAATTTTCTCTCCCTCCAGCGAAACTTGGACTTGGATTTGATGTGCGTTGGTTAAGCCCGCTCCTGCAAATCGTACCACCGCATATTGCTAAAGAGCTGCTTTTTACTGCCGATCGTTTTAACGCCGAACAGTGCATGTCTAAGGGGTTGCTCAATTCCATCCATGAAAATATTGAGCTTGAAGCCGCAACAATTAAAATAGCCAAGACCATAGGTGGCAACGCTCCCTTGACACTTCGAAATGTTAAATCAGCGATCAACGCTCTGGCTGCCAATGATCACCATATAGACTTTGAGGCAGAAGATGCTCTTGCTGCTCTTTGCTATAAAAGCAAAGATTATGAGGAGGGACGCCTTGCTTTTTCTGAACGGCGCGCCCCTCAATTTAAAGGCCAATAGGATCTATACCCATCTATTAAAGACTTTACCGATCATTAGATAATGATTTTAAGAAATTGATCACACCATCTTTATAAACCTGATCGCCAACTGCACGCATGTGGTCTCTATCAGGGATGGGTAAATGCTGCGCTCCTGGTATGAGTTCAGCTAATTTATCACCTTTACCGGCAATGACATCTGTTGTGCCAACTGCGACAAGTGCCGGCACTTTTATTTCGGCTAAACTTCCTGCTGTCACCGGTACTCTTGTTGAGCGAATGCAAGCAGCAAGAGCTTTTAAATCACTTTTTGTTTGCTCGGCAAAGTCGCGGAAATTTTTAGCCGCTGGATTTTTAACGTCCGACGCTTTTTCTGCCTCTAATGCTCTTGCAATCGGCTCAGGATTTCCGATGCCTCGCACCATGTTATAGCCCATGCCAGCAAAGGTCACTGAACGTAAGATCGATGGGTGTTGCATGGTGACAAATGCTGAAATTCTTGCTCCCATTGAATAGCCCATAAGATGGACCTTATCTAATTTTAGATGCTTACAAAGTTCATTTACATCACCAGCCATTAGATGAGAGCCGTAACTTTCCATATCGTGAGGCTTTTCGCTACTCCCATGGCCACGATTATCAAATGAAACCACATTGTATCCGGCATCTGTCAGGCATGTGAACCAGCCTCTATCGATCCAGTTCATGTGGCTGTTTGACGCAAAGCCATGCACTAGCAAGACAGTTTCTTTATTTTCTGGCTCTGAACTGGCTAATTGTTGAAAATAAGCTAAATCAAAGCCATCTGATTGAAAAAATCCGGTTGGTTCCATTTTATCCTCTTTTTAGCGCTCCTTCGGTTGCCCACTAGCAACCGTCGCGGTTTAGTGCTCCTTCGGTTGCCTTTTTTGAGGGGCCTTCAGGTTTCCCACCAGAAACTGGCCCAAGCAACCGCTTTACTTAACTTCAGCTGCCTACTAGCAACCGCATCTCTTAGCTTCAGATGCCCACTAGCATCCGCATCTCTTAGCTTCAGATGCCCACTAGCATCCGCTATAACAGCAAAAACAGGTGCGATATCTTATGCAAATTTAAGCTTTCCTCTATCATTCTTTGATGAAGAAGGCTATCTTTAGCGTTAACATTGATTTGGCACTTATATAGTGTCAGTTATAATTTGAATATTCAGTCTTTGTACTAATAGCTTTGGCTACTCAATAAATTAGGGGTAAATGAATGGGACATATCGGTACACCACAATTCACGAATGATGTGGGCGCAGAGAAAATTGAAATTGGCGTCAAAGAATTTAAATGTATTGGTGCTAAATCCCCTTTTGATCATCCGCATGTTTATTTAGACATGGGGCAAGATAATGAAATTATTTGTCCATATTGTTCAACACTTTACACATATAACTCTGAGCTTTCAGTAACTGAGACTAAGCCAGCAAATTGCTGTGTTTTAGATGAAAGCGTTGACGCGTAATTTCACATTGCAATCTTTGTTCACACTTTAAAAAGCGTGGCGATCTCATCAGTTTTTCGCTAGCAAGCAGATGATGTCTCAGGAGTGTTTTCATGGCGACATCCCCCATTCTTATAGTAGGTGGTGGCATTGGCGGGCTTACACTTGCCCTCGAACTCGCCAAAAGAAACATTGCCTGTCAGGTTTTTGAACAAGCCGCTGAATTCAGTGAAGTGGGTGCCGGGCTACAGCTAAGCCCCAATGCCGTGAGGCGACTTGAAGCGTTAGGCCTTGGAACAGTGCTTTCAATTGCCGCCTGCGCTCCCCCTAAAATCATGATCGGTGATGCGGTTAGTAAACAACCCCTCAATGAAATTCACTTAGGTCAAAATGCTCAAGAGCGATACAAAGCTCCTTACATGGTTATTGCCAGACTAGACTTGCAATCCATTTTACTCGATGCGCTTGAACCTTATGAGTGCGTGGAACTTTTATGTAATAAAAAATTTATAACTTACTCGCAAAACGCTCATCATATAACAGCGGAAATGACCGATGGCTCAAGTTACCAGGGCCAGCTATTGATTGGCGCTGATGGTGTTTGGTCTCGGGTGCGGCATATGTTTGCCCCTGAGCAAAAACCTAAACAAAGCGGATTTATGGCCTGGCGCGCTCTGGTGGAAGCGTCTGATGCACCTTCGCTTTTCACGTCAGCCAATGTTCATGCTTGGCTTGGACCAAATAGCCACTTGGTTCATTACCGAGTTTGTGGTGGCGATAAAATCAACCTGGTTGCTGTTACCAAAGGCAAAGCTCTTGATAAAACTTGGTCTGATGACACACCCAAAGAAGCTTTGTATGAAGAGCTCCGACCTTTTGATGGGCAGCTTAGGCAAGCTGTTATGGAAGTACCCAACTGGACAGCATGGCCGTTGATGATATTGAACCCGTTTAACAACTGGAGTAAAGGGCGCGCTGTATTACTTGGCGATGCAGCTCATGCTATAGTGCCGTTTTTGGCACAAGGTGCTGCGATGGCCACTGAGGATGCGGCTTGCCTGGCCGCTTTAATTAGCGACAGCAAAGATGAACACACATCTGTATTCGAGAGTTATAAAGCCAAACGTTTTCGTCGCTGTCAGCGGGTGCTCTCGAAATCCATTTACCAGGCTCAAATTTATCATGCAGCAGGACGTTTGGCGAAGATCCGAAATGGTGGATTGAAGATGCTTCCCTCTTCTCTTCTGCTTCGACAATATGACTGGCTTTATAAGGGCTAGAGGCTGACTCTTACTAAAAGTATTATTTGATAGAATGTATGAATTTAGTTATACGGAAAAATCAAATAAGCTGCCTGGTTTTGAAATGCCGTTTTCCTCTAAAAAGGACAATACTGCGGCCTGATCATTTTCATCTATATCAGCTTCATCAAAAGCTTCTTCTAAAAGAGAAATCAGATCAGTTTCAGAGGTGCTTTCTTGAGGTGGTGGAGGAGGAGGTCCTGCAGGTCTGCCCGCTCCGGATAAATCGCCAATTTCACGTGCATCAAATCCAGATTCCGATACGACTTCAGCTAATTCCTGATTGGGACGTATGCCAGCTTCTTTGAATGTGTCTGTGATGCTTTTAGCATCTGAGGCTGTTAATGTCTCAGAATCGTATTTCGCTAAGGTTTCAGAAATAAGAGATTTTTGACTTTCAGTTAGTGATTGCGCGCCACCTTGTGGTCGCTGCACTTGAAAACCACTACTAACTGCTCCAATTGAACCAACCATTATTTTTTCCTGTCTAACATATGCAAACGAAAATATAGGCTACTTACAAAAAAAGACCTTCTAATGAGTTACTGTAAATTGGTTAATAAATCTATACAGCTCAACTTTCCATTCTTTCTTGAGCACAAATTACGACTTCGGGCAAATGAGTAACGTATACAAGAAGGCTTGTTTGTTTAGCCTACCTAAAACTATTTTAAATTGACCTCTTTGTTGGCCTCACAAATTTGTTTGAAAAAAGTTTGTGTTTGCTGCAGCTCTACCCTCATCACAAATCCACCTGTCTCTGATAGTAGTTTCAGTTCACAGACCAGTAACTATAAATCATTCAAACCAGGTGAAAATGATCCTACGGATACCTCCCCACATAGTTGCGTCACAGGCCTGCTGACCACCCTCAAAAACACACCCCGTCTCAGCTTTATGACATCCAAGAATAGCGTTCTTACCCGGATGGGCTACATGGTAGTGGTAACCAAGCCCTGTTGTGAAATGCCCCCCACATCGATCAAGGTCATTTTCTTCCTTGCTATTGTCACCCGATCTCTCATGAAGAAAATAGCCGTCCATCGCTATGCCAATGATTGGTGCGTGATTTTCCTTCGTTTTTATTTGTTTCAAACAACCTGTCACTGCATGGATGTGATAGCCTACATGAAGGTTTACATGCCCACCGCAATTATCGAATGGTGCTAGTGTGTGTGCTCGAAGGATGTCATCAACTGGGGCTGCCCCTTCCAATTTGGCACCATTGAAGCTAAGTCCAACCCCACCCCTTCCAACGCGCGGCGCTAGCTTGGTAACATCAACCGGCCGCAATGGGATTACATAAGTCATGGTCGCCCCCTCATGCATATAAGTAGTTTGACACTCGACGCAGTGATTTTGATACTTCGGATCAACGTCTGGACGTGCGGCCCCTTCACAGGATTTCTTGTTATCAGTGACACGGATCTTGCCTGTCTTAGGATCGTACATCTGCCAGCGTTCATCCTTGTAAAAATCCTTCAGATTTTTTACGAACGCTCCATCTGCATCATGTACTTTGCCTGCATTTAGCCAAATACCTGACTTCTCTGGACCATCAGAAATATGGCGCGGACACCAGGGGCCGGTCTTCATCCCGCTAGGCTTGGTTTTTACTGTTATTGAAAAGCACTTAGCTTTACTGCC
>JGI24723J26617_10000544_pt1 | contig 36903 bp, 29 predicted proteins | sample Cruoilmetagenom6_FD_26617 | JGI IMG/M metagenome (IMG submission 26617) | reverse complement strand
ACGAATACTCTAGTTGCTTTAAACGCCATGTTTCTGAAAACAACATTGCTTTTTCATCTCCAAGTATGTCCACTAAAAGTGTCACAACACCTTGGGTGTCTATTAATGTCCCGTAAATATCAAAAGCAAGCACTCGTTTCATATATATCCATTGATTGTTATTTAGATAACCAACAATTTACTTAAATTAATCTAATTTAAGTTTTAATATTGACTTTAACATACCTATCGGTACAATACAACATTGTATTACATACCGNACGGTACATATAAACAGAAGATTCTTGTAAACTTGAAACNTGCAGAAATGCTTGGTTCAAGAAAAGAAATCCTTTATCCCACTAAAAAACCAGCAATGAGAAAGTACAATGACAACATTAACAATACACACAATAGAATCAGCCCCAACAGCGAGTAAACCAGCTTTAGAAAAATCATTAAAAACAAACGGCATGCTACCAAACTTACATGGCGTACTAGGTAGCTCACCTCAGTTGCTTGAGGCATACCAAACATTACATCAATTATTTATGAACACATCATTTGATGCAGACGAATTAACTGTTGTTTGGCAGGGTATTAACGTAGAACATGGCTGTAATTATTGTGTACCTGCCCACACTGGTATTGCACATGCCATGAAAGTTGATGCTAAATTAATTCAAGCTTTGAGAGATCAAGAACCCATGCCTACGGATAAATTACAAGCTTTATTTGATTTAACATTAAGCCTTGTACGTAATCGTGGTCATGTGACACAAGAACAACTGGATCAGTTCTACGCAGCAGGTTATGGTGAACAACAAGTACTAGAAATCATTCTTGGCTTGTCGCAAAAAATAATCAGCAACTACACCAACCACATTGCAAATACCCCCATAGATGCACCATTTGAAAAATTTGCATGGAAACAAAGCAACCCATAAAAATTTAAAAACCTTGGTATACGAATAACTCATTTGACCTGCCTGAATGATGGATTTTTAAATCCACATCGTAAAAGTTCATCATTTAAGGCAGAACGAAATTACTTCGATTGATTCATAATTAAATTATTCAAATGGAGCAGGGGAGCTGTATCAGTTTAATTGAACAATACAAGATTAAATTCGGAAACCAACCAACAGAATATTAAGAAAAATAAGAAAACGGTTAAAAAATATGACACACAAAAATACAATCATTACAGCTTTGCTCATTGGCATTTTTGCTGGCATCGCATTTATTCTGATTCAACCATTGTTTGGTATGGCAACCTTAACATCAAGACACGCAAATGCTTATGTAAATGTGGGTGCATACAGTGTAACAATGGCTTTGATCATGTCTTGGCTGGTTCATTTAGCTGTTTCAATTTTTTATACTCTACTTTCAGTAATTATTTTTAATCTGAACCATTCAGTATCAGTAAGTTTGGCACAAGTCATCATTTTAGGCTGGGTAACAACACTCATAGCAACACCTGCTAACGAATGGGTAGTCAAACTGATTACCACAGGACAATTTCCAATGATTGCGGAATTGTCTGGGCTTAATACACAAATTGGGCCCAAATTGTGGTTACACATTGTGTTTTTTGCTTGGGTTATTATTGGACTCTACTTTATAAGGTCAATACAAAAACGTCGACACAAAATCCCATAAAAGACCATGAGTTCCGGTGCATCAAATTGACACCAAATTAAGGTGATTCACTGAAATAAAAGAGCTTTAAAAGTTAACAGTTATTTTCTTGTAGTGACTTAATGATGCCACAATCACCTACTTTTTGAATCTCGGTACAAGAATTTGTCAACGCTTTTAAGTGTGTTTTTAGCTTATTTAACTCCCTAATTTTGTTTTCAACCAACTTGATTTGGGTGTTGATTAAATCATCAACCTCTTCACAAACAGCATCAGGATTATTTCTTAATTGATTGATGTAACGAATGTCATCCAGTGACAAATCCAAATACCGACAACGCTTGATAAACGCCAACTGATCGATGACTCTATCATCATAAAGTCTGAAATTACCCTCTGTACGACCAATGGATTTAATTAAGTTTTGAGTTTCATAAAATCGTATCGTTTGCACAGATAAATGGGTTAGTTTAGATACTTGTCCTATTTTCATTATTTATTCTTGACTCTATAGTTACTATAAATATTAAACTTCAATTGAAACAAAAACAACATAATTAACAGTGGTCGTCACATCACTATTGAAATCAATATGAACGGCCACTTTACTATTTTGAGCCACCGTCTAAATACATTTAATTTTTAAGAGACTGAAATCTAATGAGTTTTTTTAATTATCACATCTCAAATGCTACGTTTAGCTGGTTTGTTAACTGTAAATGGTTGTTAATGACAACATTGTTAATGTCTTCCAGTCAATTGTTTGCAAAAGAACTAAATTTGGCTACTGCAATCAACTTAATGACTGAACAAAATCCTTCACTCAAGATATTCGACTTGAAAGAACGCACGCTAGATGCTGCAAGATATACTGCAGCATTGAATCCAGAGTTTCAAATTGCTTTAGAGGCTGAAAANTTTTCTGGAANTAANTCATTCAAAGGACTCGAGCAAAGCGAATTAACAGTCTCTATTTCTTCTGTTCTTGAGCTTGGAGGAAAAAAGGAGGCCAGAACAAACCATGCTTTAAAACAATATGAACTGCTCAATATACAAAGAAAAATAAAATCGTTGGATTTGATATCAGAGCTTACTGATGTATTTATTGATACATTAGCCACCCAAGAACGAATAAAACTTGCCATTGAATCTGTGCGCTTAAGCCAAGATATTTATCACTCAATCAAACAAAAAGCTGCCTTGGGTGCGATTGGAGATGCAGAAGTGAGTAGGGCATATGCCTCACTCAAACAGGCAAAACTAACCCTGCAAGCTGAACAAAGCAAATTTGACAGACAGCGCGTCAAACTGAGTTTATATTGGGCTGAAAAACAACCTCAATTTAATCACCTTGTAGGTGATTTATTTGATTTTAGAACAACCAAAGAAATCGGCTTATTATTTGAAAATTTAGAACAATCTAATTTAATTAAGGTGCTTTCAACGAACCAAACACTGGCTGAATCCAGGGTAAAAATGATACAAGCTGATGCAAAGACAAATGTTAATTGGTCATTAGGGCTACGCAGAATTGAAGCCAACAATGACACCGCATTAACAGCAGGTTTAAGTGTCCCATTATTTAATACCACTAGAAACAAGGGGGCGTTGATTGAAGCTGAAACTGCTGTTGATGCATTCAATTCAAAACAGCGCATTGAATTACTTAATTTGTACGGCCAAGTCAATGACATATATTCACTAAGAACAACTGCAATTGAAAGGTTCAAGGTCCTTGAAAAAGAAATTATTCCCGCACTGAGCCATGCACTTAAACAGACCCAAGATGCTTATTTAGATGGCAGGTATGGATACCTTGAATATTCAGCTGCCAGAGCTGACTTAATTCAAGCAAAGAAATCTTTGATAGATACGGCTCAAGACATCTTGAAACATGGTATACAACTAGAACGTATCATAACTGCACCTATCTACAACGAACCCCAACATACCCAAGGAGAAGGAGGAGAGTCATGAAGCCAATTATTTCATGTAAGATGTTGATTGTATTAACATTGTTATGCTGTTCTTTCTTGGTAATGGCCGCAGGCGGTCATGATGATNATCATGGTCATGACGCACATGAGTTACTAGAACAAGTGGTGATCATAGATAGTAAAACGGCTGAAAAATCGAAGATAAAAACTGATTTAGCTTCGTCAGGAATAATCAGAAAACAAGTAAAACTTTATGGAAAAACTGTTATTGACCCAAGTCATCTCAACCACATCAGAGCGAGATTTCCTGGAGCTGTGATTGATGTCACCGTCCACGTAGGTGATCGGGTCAGTGAAGGTGACATTTTGGCTTACATAGAATCCAACGAAAGCCTGAAGAAATATCCCATTACAGCTCATATGCCTGGTGTTGTTGTTTCAAGACATGCCAACCCAGGCGAAATGGCGTTGAACCAAGTGTTATTTACGCTGGCCAATTATGAAAAAATTTGGGTGGAACTGCTGTTATTTCCTGGTCAGTTAAGCCCCATAAAAGCGCAACAAAATGTGTTAATCAAGGGGCCTAAACACTCAATCAATTCAACCATAGAGCACATCATCCCACCTCAAGATGAAAATCCTTATTCAGTTGCTCGTATATTGATAAACAACCAGGATCATAAGTGGACTACTGGACTACTGGTATCGGGCCTAGTGACTATTAATACAACTGTCGCTGATATCGCTATTCCCACCAAATCAATCCAAATCATCGATAACAAGCCCGTGGTGTTTGTTAAAACAGGGCAGTCATACAAAGTACATCATGTTGAACTTGGGCAATCAGATAATCAGTTCACAGAAATCATATCTGGACTCAATATTGGAGATGAGTTTGTCACAGAAAACAGCTACTTGATAAAGGCTGATCTTGAAAAATCAGGTGCATCACACCATCACTGAAGGAGACGATAATTAATGATTGAATCAATAATTAAAACCTCTTTGCAGAGGAGTTGGTTGGTAATGGCTGGTGTTGTAATGCTGATTACTGCAGGCGTCTGGAATTTCCATAAATTACCAATTGATGCAGTTCCTGATATTACGAATATCCAGGTTCAAATCAACACCTCAGCACCTGGTTATTCACCACTTGAAGCCGAACAAAGAATCACATATCCAGTTGAAACTGCACTGGCTGGCATTCCCAATTTGGCTTATACCCGGTCTTTGTCACGATATGGCTTGTCTCAAGTAACAGTGGTATTCGAAGAAGGAACAAACCTTTACTTCGCCCGAAACCTAATCAATGAAAAATTGGGCGCCATTAAAAGCACCTTACCCAAAGGTTTAGAACCTGAAATGGGACCAGTGACTACTGGATTGGGTGAAATTTTCATGTACACTGTTGCAGCCGAAGAAGGGTTTATACAAGCAGATGGTACGCCTATTGATGCCATTAAGCTTCGAGAAATCCAAGATTGGATTATCAAACCTCAGCTTTCACTCGTCAAGGGTGTAACCGAAATTAACAGTATTGGCGGTTATAACAAGCAATATCACATAAACCCGAGTATTGAAAAAATGTTAAGTCATGACATTTCATTTGCAGATATCAATCATGCATTAATGATGAACAACACCAATATTGGAGCAGGGTACATTGAATCTAATGGCCAACAAATTCTTGTCAGATCACCAGGACAGCTAAAGGCAATTGAGGATATTGAAAATGTTGTGGTTAAAACCATTCATTATGTTCCAATTAAAATTAAGGACATTGCAGAGGTAATCATTGGTAAAGAATTACGAACGGGAGCAGCCACCAGAAATGGTAAAGAAACCGTATTAGGTACAGCAATGATGCTGGTAGGTGAAAACTCAAGATCTGTGGCACAATCTGTTGCACAAAAGCTCGAAGAAATTAAAAAAACCTTACCTGAAGGCGTTGTTATCGACGCAGTATATGACAGAACTACTTTAGTTGATAAAGCCATTGATACTGTCCAAAAAAACCTGCTTGAGGGGGCTTTGATGGTCATTGCTGTTTTGTTTCTGTTGCTTGGAAACTTCAGAGCAGCATTGATTACAGCAGCCGTCATACCTATTGCCATGTTAACAACCATCAGTGGTATGGTTAAAGCAGGAATATCAGCAAATTTGATGAGCTTGGGTGCCTTGGATTTTGGATTAATCGTTGATGGCGCTGTCATTATCACCGAAAACTCAATCAGACGATTATCCGAAGCACAAAAAGTAAAAAACACCTTATCATTATCTGAACGTCTAGAAGTCGTATTCAACGCCACTAATGAAGTTATCAGGCCAAGTTTGTTTGGTGTAATTATCATTACAGTCGTATATATCCCCTTATTTTCATTGACCGGAGTTGAAGGCAAGATGTTTCATCCCATGGCATCAACCGTGATGATGGCCTTAATATCAGCTCTGGTACTTTCCTTTACATTTATTCCAGCCGCAGTGGCCTTATTTATGAATGGTAAAGTCAGTGACAAAGAAAGTTTCATTATTGTTACTGCTAAGTCCTTGTATCTACCATTATTGAAAGGAGCGCTTAAACTGCGTTGGCTTGTTTTAGTGGCGGCAATGGGGCTGGTCAGTTTAGCGACTTGGCTATCTACTACATTAGGCACAGAATTTATACCTGAATTAGATGAGGGGGATCTCTTGATTCACGCCATCAGAATTCCAGGAACAAGTCTTGATCAAGTGGTTGAAATGCAAAACCTCTTAGAGGCTAAGCTATCTGAATTCCCTCAAGTTTCTAAAGTATTTGCTAAAAGTGGTACGCCAGAAATCGCTAATGACCCCATGCCACCAAATGTAACCGATAATTTTGTGATATTGAAGCCTCGTAATGAATGGCCAAATCCTAAACTCACCAAACAAGAGCTGATAGAAACAATTGAAAAATCAATAATAAAACTTCCTGGAAACAATTATGAATTCACTCAACCAATACAAATGCGCTTCAATGAGCTCATATCAGGTGTAAGAGCCGATTTGGGAATAAAAGTATTTGGTGATGATTTGGAACAACTACTTAAATCCAGTCATGAGATTTTAGCTGTTCTTAATCAAATTGATGGTGTAGCAGACACTCGTGTTGAACAAATTTCAAACTTACCTATGTTGTCTGTGATTCCCAAACGCCATTCATTAGCTCGTTATGGAATTCATGTTGTGGATTTACAAGATGTTATTTCTACAGCCATAGGCGGGAAAGAATCAGGCATTATTTATGAAGGTGATCGGCGTTTTAAAATTATACTTAGACTGGATGAAAATATAAGACGCGATTTGTACCATTTAAGTGAATTACCCGTTCAATTGAGTAATGGTGGTTATGTCCCACTGAGTGAAATAGCTGAATTGAGTCTTGCACCTGCTCCAAACCAAATAAGTAGAGAAAATGGCAAACGACGTGTGGTCATAACTGCCAATGTTAGAGACAGGGATTTGGGTTCATTTGTTAATGAAGCCAAATTAAAAATTGCATCAGATGTGAAACTACCTGCCGGTTACTGGCTTGATTATGGCGGAACATTTGAACAACTGGAATCTGCAAGTCACAGACTGTCAATTATGGTTCCAATCACGCTGACTATTATATTTACTTTGCTTATGATGGCATTCAGCTCTTTCAAAAATGCATTAATCATTTTTACTGGTGTGCCGTTAGCGCTCACTGGCGGTGTCTTCTCATTGTGGTTAAGTGACATGCCTTTCTCGATTTCAGCAGGCGTTGGCTTTATTGCCTTATCTGGGGTTGCTGTGCTCAATGGATTGGTTATGTTGTCATTCATAAATTCCAAATGGAGAACAACTGGAGACCTGTATCACGCCATTATTGATGGAGCAATGACTCGATTACGTCCTGTTTTAATGACTGCGTTAGTCGCTAGCTTGGGGTTTGTTCCAATGGCGTTGAACACAGGAACTGGAGCTGAAGTCCAACGTCCACTTGCAACTGTAGTCATTGGCGGGGTTATTTCATCAACTCTATTGACGTTAATTATTTTACCTGTTTTATTTAAACTTGCACATGAGTCAAAAAAATAAAACCATAAAAATTTGACTCTTTAAATACCGAATAGGGAAGTGGGCATTGATGGTTCTTATGACATCCAAACATCAAAATCATAGAGTATGATATGCAACAAAACTAATCTATAAATAACATTAAATACACCATCTATCCTATTGAAATTATAAATTAATCTATATTTATTCTTTGTATACCTTTCTGGTTTTACCACTTTCAGCTCTTTTCTTATTTTCAGTCTGAACATAAACGGTATCCGTAGTGGCCATACTTGCATGACCCAAGTCCTCCGAAAGGTCTTTTAGCGCTCTTCCACGTTCAATTTCCATGCTGGCACCTGTGTGTCTGAGCCAATGCGTCGTTGCCTCCTTTAGCTTATAGGCTTCACCAGCACCTAAAGACTTACTCATGGCTTTAAATGCATGATCAAAAGTATCTTGAACCAGTCTTCTTAAATGTCTGGCTGTCATACCGCCTTGTCCACGAATTTTTTCTATTAAAACTGACTTCTCATTACTGATTGGTAACGCTGTTAAATTTCTTGATTTTCTGTAACGTTTAAGAAACTTTAAAAAATCCGAAGGTACCGTTACATCCCTGATTTTTCTGCCTTTTCCATATACTCTAAGCCACCAATTCTTATTGGAATCCTGCCAAAAATGCCTCATTTCAGGCGTCCATTCATCCCGTTCAGACAATTCAGAAATACGCAAAAACAGTACTTTAAGTGAGGCAATAATAAACAAATTTCTTTCATACAAAGGATTTTTATCTGCCATATCAATTGCAGTTTCTAACACAGACATCCACTGTTCCTCAGTCAATCTTTTGGGTTCCTTTACTTGAGATTCGATTATAAAATGCTTGCAGTCTTTCTTAGCTATTTGAGCAGGATTCCCCAAACACAATTCTTCACCCATTAAATAATTATAAAACCCAATGACTGCAGTAAATGTAGAAATCAATGTTTGCTGTGATGGACGGTATTTTTTCTTATCAACTTCCTTATTTTTTTGACTTTTAGGTGCCTGTACTTTAAATGGTCGCCACTGTTTGTTTGATTTAAAAAATCCATTGGCAAATACAAAACGATCAACATTGGAAGTACCAATCCATTGTACAGGTGGTTTCCAACAAAAATCTGCATATTCGAGAACATCAGATTTTTTAAATGAATCTATCGGTGCTTGTTTTACAAAATAAGACCACAACAGAAAACGTTCAATTTCATTTCTGAACCTGGTATAAGTGTGTTTAGATTTGTTACGACCAATATACAACAGAAATTTTTTACCCCAATCCCAATGAGTTTGTTGCCAATCACTCATAGAATTTAATTGATCATTAAGGTATGGATAATCAGACAGCGTCATGTCTCTTAATTCACTGTAAACAGGATACAAAGGTGTGGGTTTTATTATCGCCATTTAAATACCAATCAAACATTTAATAAGTATTGTATTATAAACATTTCTTTACACTATGTCCAATACTAAAGGGTATTGGTCATAACAGCTCTTATTATTAAGCTTTTGCATAAAATACTCTATTTGATGAACTTTAAAATAAATTTATGATAAATTTTTGCCTGACAAAATATATAGAGTTTTTTAACACCCTTAAACGCAGAAATAACGGCAATAACTGTTAACATAAAAAATGATAAATAAATAAATAAAGTACTTATAATTTGAACTATCAAACATACTAATACTTGAAGTGAAAAGCTGCGGGCCATAGTGATATGTACCGATTACCCAAAGAATTGAATATGCTAATGTCACAATTAAAGCAAGAACATGACTAACAGGTTTGAAAAAATTTTTAATATTAGTATTTATATTGTCAATAGAACCACTTAATGTCTCAATTTGGTTCTCTTGCAGTTTCACAGTTGCATTGATTTTTTTATGCTCTTTAGCTTTCACATTGGCGACTATTTCATAAATATCCTCATCAGGTATTTCATCTCCATCAAGTACTGATGCTTTTTGAGCCATTGAAAATGTCGAGCTATTCCATCGGACTGAATTGAAATCTTGCTCAGTAATTTCCCCTTTTGCTTTAAGGTCTTTTAACCGCCGTAAAAACGCGTTCCAAAATCTATCATCAGTATTGAGCGCGCTATATGCTTCAGTCAATAGTAGGTCAAAAGGTAAGTTTTTAAAATTTTCAGGATGTTTTAGCCACAAAAATGTAGCCAGCCATTTTTCTGATACAACTAATTGAATTGAGTTTGGCTCAATATCATTTTTAAAAAATCGAGTTGTAACTTCTGCTAAGTATTTATTTGATGATATGAAAACAGAAAAGGTATTATTTAGCGAGCTGACAGTCCCCCCTTCTCTAGAATTATATACTCTAGCAACGCATTGAGTATCATGTGCCCTACTTTTATTCCCTTTAAAAACCTTTGTTAAAAACTTTTCTAATTCCGCTTCGTCACAACAAAACTTAGGGTTTAAGTTATAGTTATCGACTAGAGAGATGCCTAGATTATTTAAATTATTCTCTAATAGCGCAATTTCTGTTTCAATATGCTCTGATCTGGTCCCCCTACTTTCAAATAACTGCCGTGTTTTTTCATGTAAGTTTTCATATTTCTTTAGTTCCAAAGACCTAACCCAATTGTTTAAAACAGCTTTAATTTCTTGTAACGTGATATCAAAAACATAGATATTTACTTTAAGATCAATAAGCAAATCTATTAGCTCCTTTAATGAGTTTTCCCTTTTGGGTCCATCCCAACCCACGGAATCACAGCTGTAGGAACCGTTGAACAACTTAAAGTCTTTTGCAAAAAAGTCGGTAAGCAATTTAGTAAAGGATTCAAGCTTATTCCTGCTTTGGAATAGAACCAGTATTCCACAAGAACACCTTTACAGATAAAGTCTGTAACAACCCAACTCAGCCTAAATCAGGTGAAAATCCATCAATCCACCATCATTACCGATTCAAGTTATCAATCACCCAGAACAGTCTAATTTATAAACAAAAATCCATCCAAAACCAGCCCATAATGTTAAATCAGTCCTTTCTGAAAGTGACTGTCCTTGTTAGTTCGCCAGTCAGGAAGGTAATTAATCTTATAAGCATCAACTGATTTACATTGGTAAGTCGGTACGCTAAGAGCATTTCAATGTACATTTGTTTCAAAATAAATTGCATGATAGGCACAAACAATTAAGAAAAAAGTTAAAACTGTTCAGAGATCAAGCTTGGATTAAACAATTGATAGGTAATAAATGCATCATTCAATTTATATATTTATCCGCCATATGACATAACTTCGTTAGCTGTTGTAAAGCAACGTTTGTGTCATTACTGTCTTCTTGTTCTTGATCCAATGGCCAGCCAAAATTAACCCTGAAACAATCTTTATAGAATTTGTGGGTGCTGAAATTTGATCCAGAACGGATGTCTATCATGTTATTTCTAGCTGCCTGTTCTAGTCGGCTGGCATCTAGCTCAGGGATTTGTACCCACAAAACAATGCCGCCTTCAGGAACACTGACTCTGGCGTTGGAAGGCAGGTTTTGTATCAAAAACTGGCGGTAATCATAGACATGTTTAGTTAAAGTCATTCTGGTTTTATTGACATGAGACCGATATTCACCCGTGTTAATAAATTCAGCCACACAAGCTTGCATCAATCCATTCACCCCTAAGCCTGTTAGCTGATGCTGTTTGGCATAAGTTTCCAAGTATCGACCNGGTAAACACCAACCAATTCTCAGTCCAGCTGCCAAGGTTTTGGAGACCGAACCACACCATAGCACATAACCATTCTTATCCCAGTACTTAACAGGTAAGGGTGGTTTACCCTGATGGGACAATTCAATATAGACATCATCTTCTATAATGGGAATTGAATACTGATTGGCTAGTTCTGCCAAGCGTATCTTTTGATCTTTACTCAAGCTGGTCCCACTGGGGTTCATGTGTGTGGTGTTAAACAATCCAGCTTTGATTTGATTATTTTTCATCAGCTGCTCGAGTCTATCTAAATCTAAACCCTTTTCATTACTGGGTATTTCAATGGTTTTTCGCGACAGTGTCGCAAGTAAATCTAACAAACCACTGAAACAGGGTGAACTGATGGCAATGCTGTCACCCACATCACTCACCACTTCAATTGCTATTCGAATGGCATCTATGCAGCCATTGGTTATCACCAAATCATCACCTCGAAAATGAAAGTGATCACCTCGAAAGTGATTAGAAAGAGATTTCCTGAGGATTGGGTTACCTTGCTGAACAGGATAATCAAATAGGGTATGATGCGATCGAGAAGTGATTCGTTTGATACTCCTTTGTAACTCAATGGTAGGCAGAAGTTGTGGGGCAATCATTGAAGTACCAAGTGGGCTGAAAAAATCAACTGTAGGGCTGTATCCCAAAGCCGGTGCAAATGCCTTAGGGTCTCTGGACCTTCCCTTGAATTTCTGCATCAAAGGCTGTTCACACGTTGTGTGCATATTTGATACATAGAATCCTGACTGTGGCTGTGAATATATCCATCCAGTTTCTTCAAGGTATCGATAGGCATTGGTGGCAGTTGACATACTGACTGCTTGTTGTTTGGCGAGTACCCTTAATGCAGGTAATCGGGTTCCAACAGGCAGGCGGCCGGTTTTAATTTCTTTAATGGTTTGCTGAGCTATGGATTCATACAGTTTCATAAAACTTTCCTGTTTCAGGCCTCTGATTCAATGTTTTTGGTATTTTAATTAAACAATTTTAGTGCAACAATTGTACCCTTATAATTATCAATAATTGGCTCTGTTATCTTAAACCTATGAAGCAGATAATGCCCCTCAATTAAAACAAATTTAATTTTAAGGTGACAGTATGAAAAAAATTGACTTGTTGATTGGAGTTGCCATCATGTGTTTATGGGGGTTCAACTTCAGTGTGATTAAATTGGGGGTGAATCATTTGGATCCTCTGGTATTGACTGCACTTAGGTTCTTTTTTGCATCTGTTCCTTTGGTCTTTTTTATAAAGAGACCAAAGGTCAAATGGCGTTATTTGATTGGTTATGGTTTAACCTTTGGAGTGGGTGTTTGGGGTATGGCCACTTGGGCCATAGAATTGGGACTTTCAGCTGGATTGGCTTCACTGTTATTGAATGTAAGTGTGGTCAGCAGTTTGCTGCTGGGATGGTTCTTTCTTAATGAAAGTATCACCTTAAATAAAAGCCTGGGTGCAGGTTTGGCACTCTTGGGATTGTTTATCATAATCACAATTGAAGGCGGTTCAATCAGCTGGAGTGGGTTTATGTTGATTTTAGTGGCTTCAACCTTTTGGAGTATCAATGGCCTTGTGGTCAAATGGGCCAACACCACATCAATATTTGCATTCAACATTTGGGCCATGTTATTTGCCCCCATTCCATTGTTGATGCTGGCTTGGTTGACACATGGTGCTGAAGTTGTGACCCAGTTATTCACACATCTCAATCAATCCGCTGTGTTTTCTGTGCTGTTTCAAGCTTATCCAACCACTTTATTGGGCTATTGGGTATGGAATAAACTCATCATGAAATACACCCTATCAACGGTAGCTCCTCTGACATTGTTGGTACCTATATTTGGGCTCTTAGGCGGATTTATTTTTTACGATGAAAGCATAGTCAATTCACAAATCATGGCAGCATTGTTAATCATATCGGGTTTATTTATCAGTCAAATGAATGGATTTAGAGTTAATCAAAGAGATAAACCAGTCGAGTAAACCNTAAAAAACCAAATCTATTTATTTGAAAATTCAGTGCCCGATTTATTGGTTGTCATAAATTCTAAAACCGTGGCCAAAATTACTTNACCACTACAGTTGTGCCATTTTTACTTTAGGGACATTTTTAGATTTAGGTGGTCTTCCGCCAACTTTACCCCTCGCTCTTGCAGCAGATAAACTAATCAAGGGAGGCGTTCATATATGTCCTTGATTACTCATTATTCACATTTATTTTTTATTTTTAAGCTGTTTTTCAACTTGGTTTAAGCTTTCTGTAAAAATAGAAACAGATTTCAAGTGATTATTCTTTGCCAACTTAATGGCATTTTTATAACTTTGTATAGCTTCTGTAGTATTGTTTTCATCTTCATAGATTTGACCCAGTGTATGCCAGGCTTGGGCATTATTGGAATTATTCTTAAGTTCAATATCGATTAATTGTCTGGCGCGTTTAAAATCTTTTTTGTTGAAATAAGCCTGAATTAAATAATAATGAATCGTCGCATGTTTATCGCCATATTTCTTAATAAAATCAAACAGTTTATCGTGTTGTTCCGCACCAAAATAAATCCATACAAAACGACTGTATACAATATCGGGCACACCAAAGTCATGGCCTTTTAATTTGGCATATTTTTGATAATATTTTTCAACAGGCTCAAAACCACCTAAAGTTTCGATGTGTTCAATACTGTTAAAGCTGGATAAATCTGCTAAAGCCGGCATAATTCGGTCTTGAAATAAGTCAACCAAGCCTTCTGTAATTGCTGGCACAACAACTGCACCATGGCTGTATTTTTCAAATTCCTGGAAAGACCAGTTTAAATGCTTGGAAGAATGTGATTTCAGTAAGTCAGTTAATGCTTTGATGGTGCTTTTGTAGTTTCCTTGCTCATTGCCTTTGGCTAAAAATAAGTTTGTTTGCAGTGTTGGATTCTGATTTAAAAATCTAGCAATTGTTTTTATTTGCGGCGTACCTTCTCGATTAAGCACCGGACTCACCGCAATATATGCATTAAAAGCCGTTGGCTTTGTGAGCCATTGATCAAGCACCATTGAACCACCCAGAGAGTGGCCAGCCAAAAGTGAATAATCTGAAATGAGGTAGTTTGATTGCATGAAGGGTTTAAGTTCTGTGTCGATAAACTGCTGTAATTTTTTAGCACCCGGAGCACGCAATTCCAGATAACGATTTTGATGGTTGATTCCAACCACAATAAATTCTTCTATGTTATGTGTCGCTGCTAAAGTTTGACTTATGGCATGTGTCAATATGAACAAACCTTGTCCATCTAGCACATACAGAACCGGAAATTGTTGGCCATATTCATAGGATTCCGGCAGCGAAATAAAAATATTTTTTTCTGATTCGAATACTGACGAATTTAAAGTTATATTTTCTCCAGTAATCAGTGGTTCTAAATTTTGTGAATTCGCCCAATTTAAGTTAAAAAGTAGTAATATTGCTAACGATTTATACATAAAATTTATTCCGTTATAAGATATTTGTTGAAGTTAATATTGTGGATGCTTGTGGATTCCAGTTGCAATTGCATTGGACTAACATCTTAATAATACTTCCAAGGGTGTTTGGTGGCAAGGCCCTTTTTCAATCTGATATTTAAATGCTCCTCAATGAACTGTATTTGTTCTATAGTATCTTCAAATATTAAAAGACAGGACATGCATTCCAATCAATAAGAGAGTTTTGCCACTTAATTTAAGTTTAGTTTTTGATGAAAACTTTCAGAAAAATTAAGTATTTTTTTGCATTGGCTTACTCTAATAAAATCCCTGTACGAAGTTACAACCCTATGTTTTTAAAATAAGGGTTTCAACCCATTCTGCGACCACAGTTGTCCCCCAAACTTCGTGACATGGCAATTATGGCCTTAACCAAATCAAAATTTTCTGAGTTATCAGCTATCTAGTTACATTGATCTAGTAGATGAAACAGGACGCTGTATCCGTGGAGACAAGCGTGGTTCTATTTCTGAGAAAACAATTCAATCTATTCATAAAATTGGTATCAATCCTGACGGAATTAAAAGGCTTTAAATCCATCGGGTTTTCCGCTGTTGAAACAGCTTCACAACTCAAGGAATATTCCAAAAACACACAACGCAAATGGTCTGTTGGAATAAGTTTAAAACCAGCTCTGGAATAGCTAATTAAACACCAAAACCTCTTCAGTAGATTCTGTCTGCAACCATTCAACTCGGTCTAAATCAGTCTAAACACACGACATTTCATCAAACACTATAAACCAGCTGCCAATAGCTCAAAACTGGTTTCTGATTCTTAAACTCTCAATCAAATATTCAGTTAAAAGATTGAATTTGTCATCCTTAAGTGATGTATGTCCCTGATTAATTCTTCCATAATCACAACATGAGTTCAATGAAACTCATCTACAGAGGTAATAATAACTTTGTGAAAAATCAGACATCTAACAATATGACTACAAACATTAATTATTTCATGTGTTACCANCCAAGTTTTATAAACTAACTAAAAATTAATTTGAATATCTGCCCCCCCTTCCCTTCCATATATCCTGAATTTTCAATGATAGATGGAAGTAACCGCAGCGCATTCACAACTAAAAAGTCGTTACATAACAGGTTACAAGTTTATTCTCACTTTAGTTCCATGCATTAACGACTGGCGTTTTTTTATTTAAATAAGTGATTTAAATATGCAGCCAATCGTATGCCGCCTCGCTGTAATTGTAGTTTAACTATAGGCATCGCTTTGTATTGGTAATCAAAAAACAAGTTATCATCTTCTGGGTAAAGTCCTAAGCGTAATTTTTGGCTTTCTGCAACCCAGACTTTGGGATCAATCTCGCTCCATGCTTTGACTTGTTGCTTACTGATTTTTCTATTCAGTCGATGGGTCCACTCTGTATATGATAATTTTTGATTATCAATTAAATGTTCATCCCAAACACGATGCAGGTTAGTTTCTTCATTAAAGAAAGTTAGTTTTATGGTTCCGCCACCTCTATCTATATCGGTTCCAGTATGAAAAGGCTGGTGTAAATCTCCGATGATATGAATGATAAATTTTAATGCGATTTGTTTTGTTTCTAAACTTGTTTCTTTAGACTTTAATTGTTTAGAAAACATTTCCAATGCAGTTATCGCATCTCCTTCAGGCGGGGCTGTTTCATAAACTTCACCTTCATGCACATTAACATAATGCCAAGGAGTGGCTGTTTTTTGCCAAAATTCACTGGGATTAGAGCGTTGCTCATCAGAAAAAGTAGCAGCTTCAGCCATGTCTTCATTGACCAATAATTTTTTAATCATTCGTTTGGCTTTATGGGATAAATGTTTCTCGGCGATGGCACCAACCACACGGTGGCCAGTCTGACCAAAACCTTGGACTTGTGAGCTTAAACTTAACAAAAGTACTGCAAAGATGATTGTTTTCATGTTGATTATTTATACTTTAACGAGCCTATTATAAGCGTTAAGAGGTGTATTTTGGAACAGACGATACATCAGTATTTTATAGCTACCAATCAAGGTGATAACANCATTTATCAGGCTTACATTTGACCATAAGAACACTCTTATATGCGATTGATGACACCATTCAAATAAATTGACACCAAATTTGCACTCAATTGACTGAAAAAGCCACTCAATCATAATGGATAATCCTTTTGACCGGTATCCCGTACGTACATGGCTCTTTGTAAAAACATTACCTGAATGAAAAGAATGTCAGATTAGTTACTTTCAACAGNCTCAAATGAGTCAATAAAAATAACATCAAAATAAGGAGCTTCATCTGCACCCATTAAGGTCATGTCTAAACTTCTGAGATCATGGTCAATATCCAAATGTACTGTTGAAATAGGCTGAGTTAATAAGTCAGGATCAGCATATTGTAATTCTGTAATTTTCAAAACGATTGGCACGACCTCTAAATAGCTCACTCAACTGCATGGGATAGATTAACTTGCTCTGGCATGTCGCTACCTCTTAAAACAAACCTGATTTGGCTGAACTTTTAAAAGTGACAAATGTCTTTAATTCGATTTTTNACTGATNACAGTCATGAAGTCATATTCATATAAATGTGTTAATTGATAATCATATTTATCNGTTGTTTAAACACATCAGTATAAAATAGATTTAAAGTTGACTTGATTGATTCAACTCAAGCCACATTTAACGCACTTAATGTTTTTATTCTCATAATCTGATGAAAAAGGTGATGTGGCCATTTGTGTTGTTGGTTAATTAATACACAACGTTTGTTCAGCACACCTGAAATTAAATAGCTATGGATTACTCAACCATAGAATGTGATAATAATAAATAGAGTTAAACAAATCTGGCAGCATATCCACAAACCTAAATTGGCANAAACATGCTCCGTTTACAATAAATNAAAAAAGACAACCAAAGGAAAAACAATAAAATCAAATGTATTTATCCATTGAAAATATACTTTTAATCGGTTCACTGCTACTATTTTTGAGTGTGGTTATTGGTAAAACCTCTTATAAATTCGGTGTACCTACTTTGATTTTATTTTTGGCCATTGGTATGCTGGCTGGCTCAGATGGAATCGGAGGAATTAAATTTGACAACCCTCAGATTGCCCAATTTATTGGTATTGTTTCACTGAACTTTATCTTATTCTCAGGAGGTTTAGACACCAACTGGAATGCAGTCAAGCCCATCTTAAAAGAGGGATTGATGCTGTCCTCAGTGGGCGTTCTTTTGACTGCCACTATTTTAGGTGCATTTGTTTTCTTAATCACAGACTTCACCATATATGAAAGCATGTTGTTAGGCTCAATCGTATCCTCAACAGATGCAGCTGCAGTGTTTTCAATACTCCGTTCAAACAATTTGGCATTGCGAACCAACCTCAGGCCCACTTTAGAACTCGAAAGTGGTAGTAATGACCCCATGGCTTATGTATTGACCATTGGTTTTTTGGCTTTGGTGGTTAATCAGGACCAAGGATTTAGTTCTTTAATACCTTTATTTCTGCAGCAAATGCTTATCGGTGGGTTAGCTGGTATTGGCTTTGGCAAGATCAGCAAATTCATCATCAACAAAATAAACCTTGATTTTGAGGGGCTATATCCTGCTTTGGTGATTGCTTTGATGTTCATCACTTTTTCAACCACAGATGTGGTCGGTGGTAATGGTTTTCTGGCCATTTATATTTGTGCAGTTTATCTTGGTAATCATAAATTGATTCATAAAAAAACCATCTTAAAAATGTACGACGGTATGGCTTGGTTAATGCAAATTGTGTTGTTTTTGACACTGGGGCTACTGGTGTTCCCTTCTGAAGTCTTTCCTTATATGGGTATAGGTTTATTGATATCTGTCTTTTTGATAGTTGTCGCCAGACCCATCAGTGTGTTTATCAGTTTGATATTTTTTAAGATGAAACTAAGGCGAAGGTTTTATATTTCCTGGGTCGGATTACGTGGCGCTGTACCCATTGTATTCGCCACCTATCCGTTATTAGCTGGGGTCGAAAAAGCCAACATGATATTTAATATCGTCTTTTTTATCTCTGTCACTTCCGTCTTGATTCAAGGTACCACATTATCAATCATGGCAAAATGGTTTAAAGTCGCCATGCCTGATAATGAGGTAGAAAAGAAAGTAAATGACCCATTGATATTGGATATTCCTAAATCCACCATGCGTGAATTTAAAATAAAACCATCTTATCATGCTGTAAATAAAAGGATTGTTGATTTACATTTTCCTGAAAGCATATTTATTGTCATGATAAAACGGAATGGTACTTATATCCGACCAGGTGGTTCAACAGAACTAAAAAAACATGATGTTCTGATGGTAATTGCTGACAATCAAAATGAATTTGCCAAAGTTCAGGATTGTATTTATTAGCAGGCCCTTAATTTAATTTTATAACAAAGAATGTTGTTTTTTCTATCTCCTAAAATATAACAAATAATCATCNGTAACAAACACCTTACNCAAATCGCTTATTTATTAATTGGTTACAGATAAAAAATATTAAGATCATGGTCTTAATGAAGAAAATAACGGGATGAGTAGAACCACATCAAATTTATTCTGTAAGCCGCCTGTACGCCGCTTGCTTTTTGGGCACTCTTAAGTTGATTGGATTCAGGTTCACCTGATTGAAAACAAAGAACTTCGTGTTACTTATTATCATCATCAAAAACCAAATAAATAGTACAACATTTCATTATTCTAAATATATTGACTGGATTCTTTAATCCATGCACTTCTTGATTAGTTATATAAAATAGATAGAAAATAACGATAATTGAGCATGCAACTACAATGGCTTTTAAATTTTGACTGGCTCAGTATCTGGTGCCAGCAGATTTCAGTTATCAACAAGTCTATCAGCTTTTAAATAGGTATAAACACATGAAAACATCATCAAAATTAGTATCAGGCATTGGCTTTATTATTTTGGGGTTGGCGTTATTGGGCGGCGGTAGCTATATATTAAAAGACAGGTGGGTATTTTACAATGATTCCATTTTACAGGAAGGCACCATCATTGATTTAGAAACCAGCCGAAGTAAAAATTCGACCTATTACAACCCTGTGATAAGCTTTCAAGCGAATGACGGTTCAACGTATACATTCACCTCAGAAACGGGATCAAGTGCTGTCTTTGACTTTAACAAAGGCGATAAGTTAACAGTTAGGTATATTGAAGACAATCCACAAATGGCAAAAATAGATGGCTTATTGAGCTTATGGAGCTTACCAATGGCTTTGATAATAGCTGGTGTGATAATCTTTTTAGCTGGAATAAGTCATGTGCACCAATCAAGGACCGTTTCACCTAGAAATGCTTCCGATCCAAATAACGCCCCTTAAGACCAGTTGACACCCCAATCAATCATTCAATGAATGTTCAACGAAAACCGAGAGGCTAACACCAACTCTGGAATAGATAAAACATCAATATTATTTTCAAAAAATCAAGTTCACTACCCATAACTGATTAATGTCCTTGCTTGGTTTAATGAATCATCAAGTAAACATCAGCTAATCATCACATTCATACAGTGCAAAAGTACTATACTTCAAAATCAATTTAAGCAACATTATTATCAGTTCAGTGAGTAGTGATTAAGGTAAGTTACTCATCACTTTTCTTTCATTGATAGCATTGTGCAATTAAATGTAAAAAGATAAGAAATAAGTGGTGATATATCGTTGTTCATAATTTCGAGCGTTTGTTTAAAACCGATTGAGGAGTTTATTTGTGATTATTTTAAATATTTTAATAAAACTGATTGGATGCTTTCTGTTGAATGGTTTGCTTCTGGTTGGAGTTGCAATGTCAAATGAATCAGTGAGTCATAGTAATTTTGCGAATAATTGTGGTGAGATGCAATCATCAGGTGGCAGTGTTGAGGCGAACCTTGATGTTCTGACTAGATCGGTTGGAATTTCACCCGAAACAATATATTTCAGTGCACAGCAATCTGCAGATCCAAACTGTACTGATTTTGCAGGTAGTAATGACATGACAGCCTGTCGCACAGGACAATATTTTGGGTATTATTTTGACTTTGATGATCCAGATTCTGGAACTTTTGGAATTACTGGGAACAGTAAAAATATCCAAGTCAGCGGTGCGCCGCGTGCAGCCCATACATTTGTGTGCGAAGGTTCAGAGAATAGTCGATGGAATGAAAACACCCAACAATGCGAATTTGCAGTTAAAGTCCGTGTTGAAAGCCCAGCTGGGGAATGGGATGATGCTTGTGAACTGGTGTCTGTAAAACCACAAACTGTAGAATATTCAACAACAGAAACATTTTGTATTTCGAGTGACTCTGATTTTACAGATTGTCCAACAGGTGTGCCAGTCAGCAATCAACTCACTGATTCTCCAACACAATCGTTACAAACTGATTTTAGTCACAGCAGAATATTATATCAACGTGGCTCTACTGGTATGTATTCTCGTTTGTGTGTGGGTTATGATGAAAAGAATATCAGAATTGATGCTTATGGCGTGGGTAACGATCCATTGGTTGAAGAAGTGATTGTAGGCACTGCTGAAGGTTGTGATGACTTGATTCCAAATAATGCACAAGTTAATGGGTATGACCTTTTAAGTAAAAACCAGGAAGGACATGTGATCAGCGGTTGGGCTTATGGTAATGGTGTTGCTAATCTGCGTTTACGCAATGTAACAGCTGGTATGAGTGTCACTTTGCTGACTTTACATAACTTAGATCTGGATTGGTCAGATGGCGGAATTTTCAGTGCCCCGGATAATGGTTATGTCAGTTTGGCAACATCTGCATCGAATTGTTATAACAACAACAATCTTGATTGTAATTTGGTTCCATATCCATATGGCATATTTGTATCGGAAGTTACGAGTATGGGGGAAATTAGTAACAATGGTGTTGTAGGAAATGCGCCTGTATGGAATATATCCTGTATGAATGATTGTGGTTTAATTAATTCGTCCATCATAGGGTCTTATGGTAAGGCGTCTTTTGGAAACAATTTAAGGATAATGGGTGCTTGGGGGCTGGTTATCAGTAATTCACATTTTGCGGGTGATCATGCTGGTAATATTGGCCCCAAAAGTAAAATCACTCTGCGACTAATCAGGACCGATGCAGTGGCCAGTCAGGTGGTCAATCCTGAAAATTTTGTTTCAGGTAATCATACAGGTGATGGACCAGGGTGGCAGCGAAACAGTGATGTGGGGCAACACTTTTACCCCCATTACAACTTTCTGATTGATAACATATTGGGTGACACAGTAAATACGGTGACAGATGATGCTGCCTGGTTTGAATTTCGACCTGGGCATCAATACAGCGGTGCTTTTGGCACACGATTCCTTTTTTGGCCTGATGCTGATTTTAACTCGACTCAATTGTCTTTGGGAGGACGAAACATCACCACCCACGACACCACGTTCAATGGAGCCAATGTCCAATGCCGACTCAACAGACGCATTTGGCCTCAGCCCAGTTTTCAATTTGATGAAGACCTGATCTTTTCAGATGCACCGAATGGCTCATGCAATGGTGCTTTGCGCTCGTTACCAATACCAGGTGTTCCAGGTGTGTATTCAGATTTAATTTTTTCTGATGGTTTTGATTAAAAACCACGATTAACGTGACCTTTATTTAATGAGAGTCCTTACTCATCCCCGGATTTACATGATTGTTTGGTACTGTGGATGTGATGAGGCAGTTTGTTCTATTTTTTGTTCAATGACTTCAATTCTGTTGTTGGACATTCGTAATTTATCCAACATATCATTAAACATTTCGTTCATTAGGAATGACAATTGATTACTCATGGCTTCAATGATTAATGGTAGCTGAGTTTTCATGACATCGCAGGAACGGGTCATGATGATGCCGTGTTCCGATAGTAGACCTCTGGTTTGATTAACCAATGAGGTACAATCACTAATCAGCCGCTGTCTGATGCGGTGCATGGCCTGTCAGTCTTGTTGTTCGATGGTTTTTACTGGGACAAAGTAAATGCCTGACCGTAATCCAGCTTCGCAGATTACAACAACATCGTGCTTGACATTTTTGTTGTTTTTTTACCAAGAGTTTGACGTGTTGGCGTGGAATGAGATTGACTTCGAAACCCAGTGATTTAAACGCCGTCTCCAATGACTGGCTGAATAACAAAACACCACAATGGTGGTGTCTGGTTTAATCTGCAATACTATCTCAATCAGCTTAGCTCTTTTAATCTGCTTCTTGAACATGACATGGTTATTCAAGTCCATGCCACATAATTGAAAAACGACTTTTGTTATATCAATAGATAATAACTGACCATGTTTCATTGATAAATGTCTTCGGTTTGTTTGTCCTTGTTATTTTACAACACTGGTACTTTGATACCGTCATTGGGGGCGTTCATCACATCAATCATCGCTTTATAATAATAAATTAATTAAATGTTCTGAAATTAATTTGTAAATATTAGATTTTTCTTATATACTGAGCGCAGTAGCTAATTTATCTATTACTCACATGTATACAGATGATAAAAATATATTAAAAAAACTTACCGTTGTTATCATGGTTAAAATAGCAATTGTTTTTTTTATGTGGCACATTTTTATTAAGGACAATCGTGTAGAAGTTGACCAGCAAGTCATCCATAAAATATTATTCGAACCCACCCCTAACACATCTCAACAAACCAACCAGGAGAAAGCCAATGATTACTGAACAATTGGTGGATTTATCAAGATTTCAATTTGCAGTAACTGCAATGTATCACTTTCTTTTTGTACCACTGACTCTGGGCTTGGCCTGGATTTTGGTCATCATGGAATCAGTTTATGTCATGACAGGTAATGTCATTTGGAAAGACATGACTCGTTTTTGGGGCAAATTATTTGGTATCAATTTTGCTCTGGGTGTTACTACNGGAATCACCATGGAGTTCCAATTTGGCACCAATTGGGCTTACTATTCACATTATGTAGGAGACATTTTTGGCGCGCCACTTGCCATAGAAGGTTTGATGGCCTTTTTCCTCGAGTCAACCATGGTTGGTTTATTCTTTTTTGGTTGGAACAGACTGTCTAGGGTACAACACTTGGTTGTCACCATGTTAATGGCTTTAGGAACCAACTTATCAGCGTTATGGATATTAATTGCCAATGCCTGGATGCAAAATCCTGTAGGTGCTGAGTTCAGCGATGTGACCATGCGAATGGAAATGGTTGATTTTTTTGCCGTGTTGTTTAACCCAGATGCGCAGAATAAATTCGTTCATACCGTTTCGGCAGGATACGTGGTTGGTTCCATGTTTGTTTTATCCATTTCCAGTTGGTATCTGCTGAAAAACAAATATATTGATTTCGCCCGCAGAAGCTTTCATGTGGCAGCTGCTTTTGGTTTAGCGGCCATCTTAAGCACCATCGTTCTTGGTGATGAATCCGGTTATTCGATTGGTAAAGCACAACAAACCAAGTTAGCCAGTATGGAAGCCATGTGGCATACTGAAGAAGCACCTGCAGACTTCACCTTATTTGCTGGTATCAACCAAGAAGAACAAAAAAACGATTGGGAAATCAAAATCCCCTATGTAATGGGTTTGATTGCTACCCGTTCTATTGATGAAGAAATACCGGGTATTTCAGAACTCAAGGCAGAAAACAAAGAAAGAATCATCAATGGAATAGACGCCGTTAAATTATTAGAAAGACTCAGAAAAGAGCCTGAAAATGATGCACTGCGCCAACAATTTAATTTGATTAAAGATGATTTAGGGTTTGGCTTATTGCTGAAAAAATACACTGAAGATGTTTCATTGGCAGACAGCGAAATGATTCAAAAGGCCGTTGATGACACCATACCTCCGGTTAAACCCATGTTCTGGACATTCCGAATAATGGTAGGACTTGGCTTCGCTATGTTGCTTTTGTTTGCCTTGGCATTCTGGTATTCACTGAAAGGTAATTATCAAAATAAAAAGTGGCTACTTAGATTGGCCTTATTGATGTTGCCCGCCCCATGGATAGCGGCTGAGTTAGGCTGGTTTGTTGCTGAATATGGTCGCCAACCTTGGACAATATATGGTGTATTACCTACNCATTTATCAACATCGACCATAAGCATTGGAAACATTTATGGCTCCATAGCTGGTTTTATAGGATTCTATACATTGTTATTGGTAGTTGAGATGTACTTGATGATTAAGTATGCTCGGTTAGGTCCATCCAGTCTGGGTACAACCAGGTATCAAACCACACAAAATAATGAGGCATAAATTATGATTTTTGATTACGAAACATTAAAAATAATATGGTGGTTACTTGTCGGCGCATTGTTGATTGGTTTTGCCATCATGGATGGTCATGATATGGGCGTTTGTTCATTGTTGCCTTTTGTTGGAAAAGATGATGAAGAACGACGGGTTGTGGTTAACACCATTGGCCCACACTGGGAGGGCAACCAAGTTTGGTTTATCACCGGTGGCGGTGCCATTTTTGCTGCATGGCCACTGGTCTATGCCACTGCATTCAGTGGCTTTTACTGGGCCATGATGGCGGTGTTATGGGCCATGTTTTTTAGACCTGTTGGTTTTAAATACAGAAGCATGATTCAAAATAAAAAGTGGCGAACCACATGGGACTGGCTGTTATTTGTTGGATCGTTTACCCCTGCTCTGGTTTTTGGTGTTGCCTTTGGTAATCTGTTTTTGGGTGTGCCTTTCTCATTCAGTGATACTCTGGTTTCAACATACACCGGTAGTTTTTGGGCACTGCTCAATCCATTCGCCTTATTGTGTGGATTGGTCAGCGCTGTTATGTTAATTATGCAAGGCGCTGCCTACTTATCACATCGAACTGAAGGTGTCATACAAGAAAGAAGCCTGCTGTTTGGGCGAATATCCGCTGTATTATTGATTGTCTTGTTTATTGTTGCAGGAATTTGGTTGCAATGGATTGATGGTTATGCCATTCAATCCGTAGTAAGCCCCAATTCACAACCCAATCCTTTGTCCAAAACAGTTGTCACAGCAGCTGGAGCATGGATGAATAATTACAAGCAATACCCACTGTTCTGGGCATTTCCGATATTGGCTTTAGCTTCAGCGTTATTGACTTACTACTTATTGTTAAAGCGTCGCACGCTTATGTCATTCATCAGTTCAAGTTTTGCACTTTTGGGCATTATTATGACTGCGGGTGCTTCCCTATTTCCTTTCATTATGCCTTCATCAACACACCCTGACTCAAGCTTGACTGTTTGGGACAGTGTTTCCAGTCATTTGACTTTGATGGTGATGTTTTATGCTGTGGTGTTTTTATTACCTTTGGTAATTGCATATACCAGTTGGGCATATGCTGTTATGAGCGGCAAGGTTACCAAAGCGTACATCAGAGAAAACGAGCACAGCTTGTATTAAACAGGAGAATTTAAATGTGGTATTTCACTTGGATATTAGGTCTTGGATTTGCAGTATTGTTATCAGTTTTAAATGCCATGTGGCTAGAGAATGAAACCAATCGATTTAATTCGTACAAAGAAGATACAAGTCAACCAACTACTGAAGAAGAGTCGGTTGATGATGTTGATAACAAACAGGCGTGAATTCATCAAACGACCCCAGTCAAACTGACCAACAACCAGAATCATCATTTAACTGGTTATTGTTACTGACAGCCATCGCAATCATGGTCATTGCAAGCACCGTTCCGACTGTGTTCTCTGATCGTCATGGAAATGCCAGTCACACCATAGCCATGTTCCTTTTTTGGGCCATGAGTGCGGGGTTTATCAGAGGTGTTGGCTTCATACCTTACACACGGATTTTTCGTTGGATATTTTCGACATGGGCTTGTTATCTCGCATTAAGTTTGGCCATTTATTTTCGTTTCTTCTACTAAAATTGATATTTTAACAACGGAATAAAACAAATCATGGTCGTACGCCAATCAACTTATTCCACCACGCCCATCAGGAATTTGCTACAAATAAACTTCGTACATACGGCCAAATTCATGGTTTTAAATGGAGTTTTGTATGACACCTACAGGACATAGGTGCACCGTGTTAGCAGGAAGTGGTAGCTGCCTTAGCATTCATGAGTAATCATTTGACCTCGTGGCCCTTACTGTTAATCACATTGTTTTACGTGTTGGGGACACTACAGAATGGCCGGCCAATCGTGTTCTTATGACTTGGCAAAATTTATACTCAATGCCGTTACTTTGACCATTACCTTAGCAGCACCATCAGATTGATAATCATAATATGCATCATCGTTCGAATTCCACTCTTCAGAGTAAGAAATNGGAATCAATCTATAAAACACGAATTTAGGCCATTCTGCGAGTGGTTTGAAAACACTTATGATGTAACAATAGCTTATTCATAGAATGTCTCTTTAAATCTATATCACTTATGACAATGGCATAAATAAAATTCAGATTGGATATGGATGATTTTGAAGGGCCAGTACACTGTTCATATCAATTCTCTATACATGTTATTGATTTGTCTTAAGGTTACTGCCCCTTACTTTGGTGCTGCCTTCGTTTTTTTAAAAACTTTTTAAGGTGTTTTAATCACCAGCATAAAAGGTAAATCCCACGCTGATTCAGTATCGTTTAAGGGAANCCAGCCAGACTGATTGGGCCGAGCATCGAAAAAACCGCTACCCGCTAAATAGCTGTCTCCATCGGGACTAAGGGACAGACCACATGTGCCGCTTGGATTGTCCAAGATAATGGCCATTTTATCGCCAGCATGTACAGACACGGCACCAGGGAGGGCAAAATATCGGAATGAGGTAATGGGGTTATTAATTCGGTTNGCTCTGATTCGTTTNCGGGACAAGATAAGGGAGCCGGGCTGATTTGATTCAACATTGCTTAAGCTTATCCGGAGTTTTCCGGTAGAGCAGCTAAGCGGAAGAAAGACCCCTTTTATAATTCCAGTTTCAGATATAGATATAGTTTGAGCTAACTTCTGTTCAGAAATACCCCCTATGGCTAATGCGCCTGAGTTGGANGTGTTCGGTTGCATGGCTTCTATCATGCGGGCTGAAAATGAAGGGTTTATAAATAAGCTGTTAAATACTAAGACTGACAGAAATGTTGTTATTCGATTTTTCATGATAATTCTCGTTAATGTTAAAGGATAGTAGTTTANTTTATATACGAGAATGACCAACTAAATATGACATGCAAACACGTTTATATGATACTTAAACGCAGGTTGTGGTGCATTTGAATTACCGCTATCAACCTAACCATCACTCAGTCAAAAACGATTTATGCCAAAGGTTCTGAGGCCCAAATAATAATTTCAAGGAATGTTATTGGGTCGCATAACTTGTAAGCTCGGGCTCATTCACTTTGACTCTTCACTACATTCGCCAACCGTGAGCACAAGCTACGGCATTGTAGTCAGGCTTTCTTTTTTTAATTAATCCGCCATCTTTACATTGCCTGCCTGGACGAGCTGCNCAGCAGTTCTCTTCATNTAGCNAAAATTACTTTAATTTTAGCTCTGATATGAGTCAATATTTGGGAGGCCGTATCAGTTAATTGATTAGATGTAAAACAAAAATAAAAAAAGCCGCCTCATAAAAAGACGGCCTATTATTATGCCCACTTTACTTTCTTTTGACATCCATTGCTGGTTGATTAACCGGTGGAAACTCTTTGGCTTTAAAAGGTTTGANGGGGTCCTCTTTCAGCTTTCGCTGAAGCAGTTTAATGGCTGTTTCTAATTGCGCATCTTTACCCATATAGGTGGCATAAGGNAAGTTATCTACCTCAATATCTGGCGTCACACCATGGCCTTCAACCACCCAATTGCCATCAACATCATAAACCGGATATTCCGCTACGCGTGCGATGCCATTGTCTGAGACACGATTACGACCACTGAGCCAAACACCAGCACCGGCGGTTTGTTTGCCGATAACAGTCCCTAAGTCCAAAGCTTTAATACCGGCAGTAAAGGTTTCTCCATCTGAGTAAGTAAATTGGTCTGCCAATACCACCAAATGTCCACCAAAGCTTTGTTGCATATTGCCATAAGCTTGTCCGCGTGACGCTTGCCAATACATCCAATTACGACGTATTAATTTGTCCAATATAAGGCTGTCTACGTTACCTCCTCGATTACGACGCACATCAATAATTAAGGCTGGCTTGTCATATACCGCATAAAATTCACGGGTGAAATTAGCAAAATCACCAGAACCCATGGCATAGAGGTGTAAATAGCCGATATTTGTATCTTGCTCAATCACTTGATTGCGTTTTTCACTCACCCAATGTTGGTAACGAAGGCGATTGTCATCATGTGTTCCTATTGGTTTAACGATGGTTTTGTGGGTATGTTTGCCACGTTTTAATTCTAATAATACCTGTTTGCTAACTTGATTTCTCAATTGACGGCTTAAAGTCGCTAAAGTTGGAGTGGCTCGACCATTAACATGTGTGATGACATCACCATCAAGTGCATTGACACCCGCCAGAGCCAAAGGTGAAGCTAAACTGGGCAATTCTGAATCATGGCGATAAATGGTCTTAATCAGAACACCACCTTCCCCTTGGACCAATTGTGCACCTAAGGTAGCGGCTTGGGGACTGTTCTCATCTTTAGGTACATCACCACCACGGACTTGTGAATGCAAGACATTCAATTCCCCTGTCATTTGTCCAATCACATCGTTTAATTCATAACGATCGGTCACACGCTCCAGTAAAGGTTTGTATTTTAATTGCATGGCGGACCAATCCAAGCCACGCATATTGGTATCAAACAAANAATCACGGTGCATCAACCAAGTGTCGTGAAAAATCTGTTGCCATTCCTTTTGTGGATTCAGCAGTAATTGCCAATCTTGGGTTACAACAGTTGCCTCTTGCACAGCGTTACCATCTTTTGGAAAGGCATCAGTAGCTGGTACAATAAAAAGCTCGGGGATTTCTTTTCCAGCTTTGAGAACCATCATTTTTTCGCCATCCAAACTCAATTGAAAATCCATTATTTGTTCAGTGAACGCCTGTGGTTTAGCTGCAAATTTCAGCTTCAATGATTGAATGTTGTTTTCAGATCCGGAGCCATTATCTTGCAGATAAATATAGTTCTCATTAACCAATAATTTAGAATAATTACCAGCGGATACGGGAACTTGCCATAAGCGTTCTGTTAAACCAGACCATTGAATTTTGATATTTTTCTTTTTAGATTTGTCCTTTTGGTTTTCGTTTTTGTCATTTTCACCAACCTTAATCAACTCATTAGCCGCTTGAAATGGAAAACGGGCTTTATCATTTAAAGCAAAAGCATAAACCTCCGTACGTTGGTCAAATTGAGAGCCCGTGTTGCGATCACCCCAAGGATGTCCGGGGGTTGCTTTAAAATGACGATCAGACAAGAAATACAGCCAATCACCGTCAACACCAAAAGCCGGAGCATAAGAATCATACTTATCGGAAGTTAACATAACCGATTTATCACTGTTTATGTCATAAAGCTGGATACGGCTGCGCTGGTCGTTAATGTGATTGCGGGTAATGGCTAAAAAGTGACTGTCATGCGACCACACCACATCACGATAAGCATTTAAACCAATATTATCATCCAGAAGTAAGCGGTTTTTTCCGTTGTTCAAATTTAGCAAGAACAAGCGACCGGCTTTATCATCATGAGCCAACCATTGACCATCCGGCGATAAATACAATCCCCATCTAAAGATTTCACCATCATCGGTTAACTGTTTTGCCTGCTCTGAGCCATCTGTTGCATACCGCCATATCTCATGTTCACCTGTGCTGTCATTAATGGCATATATCCAACGTCCGTCATGACTCATGATTGCCTCACGGGTTCTTGAGTCCTGAGCAGTATTGATTTCTACCAAACGCAACTGTTGACCACCTGCCACAGCCACTTGGCCTCTGGCTGTTAAAACCACTTGATTCGCCTGACCTGTCAAATTGGCACTGGTCAAATACTTCAGTGGTTGCTTTTCCCAGTGCTCGCGCAGATGTGGAAAATCAGAAACCAAGTGTAAATTTAAAGTTTCTATGGACTGATCAGCCAATTCCATCATTTTAATATCAGCACCTTGTTGCATTACGATGCGTTGCCCCGAAAGTTTTGCAGATCGCACTTCAAAATCTTTAAAATCTGTCACTTGTTGTGCTTGACCACCTGCTAAGGGCAACGACCAGATATTATCTATACCACTGGCATCACTGATAAAATACAACCTATCTTGGGCAATCATGGGTTGACGAATTGAACCCAAGTGTTCCTTAGCCAAGGGCTCCGCTTCTTGATTTGACCCCAAACGATAACGCCATAGTTTGCCCTGACCACCACCCCTATATAGCTTCACATTATCGGTGGAGACCTGTAATCCAAATCGAACAAAGTAAACATATTCACCAGCATCATCCACCACGCCTTCAATGGCATCGGCTAAAGGCAATTGTTGTGATTCAAGCGTGTTGGAATCAATGCTAACCAATCCCCAACTGCCAGGCACGCCCAAACGACTGTTGGTGCTGAAAATAACATGCCCATCTGGTGTCCAACCTTGTACCAAAGCGACTGCATTCTCATAACTCAAACGCTTGGCTACCCCACCAGAACGTGGAATCACATAAGCTTCCGTTGCTCCTTCATAATTGGCACTAAAAGCAATCCATTGACCATCCGGTGAAATGGCAGCCTTTTTTTCTTCCGCTGGGTGCGTGGTCAATCGCTGTGTTTGTCCTGACTGGACATCAGCCAACCACAAATCTCCTTCAGTAGTGAATACCAATGTATCACCCTGTAAATCTGGAGAACGAAAATAACCCGGTGCGGCTATTGTTGAAAGACTGTATAACGAACAAAGACATACACAAAATATTAAATAACGTGACATATAAAAAAACCTATTTGTTTTGAACTGATTAAATTCATACTTATTATACAGATGCTAAAATGAAAGCAAATCTACTTTGAACATTAATTAGGAATGTCTTTGGATCTTGCACTTCCACTCCCTACTCATGCAACCTTATAAGCGTCATTCAAACAACAGATACAAAAAACGAGCACTTTTAACCTGTATGGCTTACGTTGAGGGTCTGCCCATTGGGTATTTGAATCCCATCAGAGCTGCTATGTGCAAGACACCTGAGTCATCTGATTACACTTCAATTCAGGAACGAATCAAGTTCAAAAATTCAAAGCTTTTGCCCTTTGGCAATGGTNATCATGACCTGCCCTTTCCTTTATCTGCCTACCTTGATTTGGTGGACTATTCTGGTAGAGCCATTGTCGCTAATAAACGTGGTTTTATTCCTGATGAACTACCTCCCATCCTCGATTAGTGCCTGTTCCAGGTTATTTCCCCAACCCACATTATCCGGCTTGACCGGATAGTCCAAGTGGTAAAAATTTGGATCATTGTGAGTCAATGGAATCAAAAGTCTTTGATTTGTTTGTTGTTGACCCTACCGATGATTGCTGCATTAACGAAATTTTTAGGCTGCGCTCGAAAATGATATTATTNATTATAAATCAAAGAGTTAAGATTATNTTTTGAGCCTGGTNTTTTTATCTTAATAAAAATACAGAGTTGAGTGAGCTTATTTTTTTTTATATAATTTTCGTTCAACTAGTTTCGGGGGGAGGCTAATTCTTGTCAAACAATTTCTGTCAGGCACGCCTCTGTATTTTTAAAATTTAAATATTAGATTTTAAATTTGAATAACCAACAATATAAGAGATAATTTTTATGCGTATTTTTTTTACAATTGTGGCTGCTTTAACTTGTTCACTTCATGTTCAAGCACAAATTTCAAACGAANTTCAAGGGACCAGAACTGGACAAAATATTACCTCAGGAGATTTCAACGTCATGTATGGAGATGATGCCGGTGTAACGATTGATTCTGAATCCAGAAATGTCATTATGGGTTATCGGGCATGTGTGGGTGAATTGGATACCCTCAATGACTTTGGCGATGGAGCGGTGGCACCCATTACCCTGCAAGATTGCGACCCAAACGATTCAGTCTTGATTGGTTACCACGCGGCCCAACAGAACACCTATGGATTTGATAATGTCATCATAGGCAGTGAAGCGGGCGAGTTCAACAGAACCTCTGATGTCACATTTGTCGGTTCAAGTGCTGGTCGTTACAATACCACAGGGGCTGATAATGTGTTTATAGGTGAGGAAGCTGGTTTCAATAACACCACCGGTAATGACAATGTTTTTGTAGGAGAAGATGCTGGTTATAACAACATCTCTGGAACAGGTAATACTGCTATTGGTAGTCAAGCCTTGAGACAAAATGGAGTCAGTAAATATAACACCGCAGTTGGGTATGAAGCTGGCTGGGACATTGGTAGTGGCACTGCTAATTACAATGCCGCACGAAACACCGCGCTTGGGAATACTGCGGGTGTAGACATCGGTGACGGCGTAGGTAATACCTGTTTGGGGTCAAATGCCTGTGAGAACACAGAATCTGCGGATTTTAATACGTTTGTCGGGTTGTTATCTGGGCATGATAACAACAGAACCAATAACAATAGTGTTAACAACTCTCAGAGAAATACCGGTTTGGGAACTTATGCAGGATATACCAACAGAGAAGGCAGCGACAATGTCTGGATTGGCGCGTTCTCTGATTCTGGAAGCCGGTTAGCAGATTTTGATCATGAGAGCGAGGTTGCAGCTATGCAAGTTGGANCGTCATGGAACCCTTCCGTTGATGGTAGCGCATCGGGAGCAGATAACAGCATATTCCGAACCACTGTATTGGGGGCTTTTGCCTCTGCTGGTGAAGATGACTCTATTGCCATTGGTTATAACTCACGGTCTGACAACCTCAACTCAATCGCCATCGGAACCAACTCCCAGGCCACTTTTACCAATTCTATTGCGCTGGGTAATGGCGCAACGACCAAAGCCAACAACACAGTGGTTATTGGTAATGACGACACTGTGGCTCAAACACCTAACATAGATGCGACCACCAGCTTAGGAAACACAAGCTACCGATATGCTGATGTATTCAGTAACCAAGTTTCAGTTCATGCTCCTGTGGCTACTGACGCCCGCATCAATTTGGCCGCCAATGCAGCCATTGATAATGCCGATCAATGGTCTATCAATGCGGNCACCGGCGGTGACTTATCCTTCCGCTCATTTTCAACTGGTGCTGATGTGAGTTTGTTCAGCATCAATAACACCGGTGATGCGGTCTTGGCGGGTGATTTAACCTTAAACTCGGATGAACGCCTCAAGAAAAATATCCAGCCCATTCAAAATGCACTGGCATTACTTGACGGAATTGAGGGCAAAACCTATCAATGGAAAGACCCTGCCAAAGGAAATAAATCAAGCTATGGTCTGATAGCCCAACAGGTTGAAAGTGTTATTCCTGAATTGGTTAAAGTGAAAGATGATGGCATGAAAACGGTTAATTATCAGGGCTTGATTCCGGTGTTGGTGAATGCCATCAAAGAAATAAATAAAGAAAAAACACTGCAAGAACAACGCATCTTGAGTTTAGAGGATAAGTTGGAACGACAAAGTCAGTTGATTGATGAGCTGTTGGATCGTTTGGAGCCATAATCAATGATGAATACTNTGTTAAAAAATGTCATTGGTCTGCTCCTGTTTTTTAGCTTTTTGCCATCCCCTGTTCATGCAGGAAAAATCACAGTAAACAACGGGGCTACGCTGCGTGGTACTGGGGTTATTCAGGGTGATATTGAAGTTTACAACGGTGGAACAGTTGAACCATTTACCACGTGCTTATCGGTTTCAGACGCCTGGTTTGAGGCCGGCAGCGAACTCAAAGTCAGTGTGGCTGGAAACACCGCCTGTACCAACTACTCACAACTTTTGGTTAATGGCACTGTTGACTTGAATAATGCCAGTCTCAATGCCACCACCAGTGGTTACACCATGCAGGTTCTTGATGAATATGTGTTTATCAACAATGACCTGTCAGATGGCATCATCAGTCCTTTTGATGGCATTTCAGAAAATTCAACTTATGTGATTGATGGTGAATTGTTGTATGCCAGTTATTTTGCTGGAGATGGTAATGATTTCAGTTTATTGTATAATTTCAGTTATCCAATCGGAGGCACCGTCACTGGCCTGGCAGCCGGTAATGAAGTATTTCTACAAATTAATGGCGAAGAAATCATCAGCATTAACAGCAACGGTACGTACCAGTTTCCAACCCAAATGAACGACAACAGTGCTTATGATGTTCAGGTGATTAACCAACCCACTTCACCCAATCAAACCTGTACGGTCAGTAATGGCAGCGGTTCGGTTACCGGTGGTGCGGTTACTGACATAAACGTCAATTGTCAGACAAATACTTATACTGTCGGTGGCAATGTCATCGGTTTGGCTGCTGGCAATCAGGTCGTCATTCAAAATAATGGTGCCGATGAACTGATTCTAAATTCAAACAGTGGTTTTGTTTTCCCCGTGGCTTTGACTGATGAATCTGCATATGATGTCCAAGTAGCACTGAACCCGTCTGCCCCAAATCAAACCTGTGTTGTGACCAATGGAACCGGAAATTTGACTGGTGCCAATGTAACTGATGTCATCATCAGCTGTATAACCAATACTTACAGCATCGGTGGAACGGTGAGTGGCTTGGCTGGTGGCAATACCCTGACCTTGCAGAATAACTTGACCGACGATTTGCTGGTTTCAGCCAACGGTGCTTTTACTTTTGCCACCCAATTGGCAGACCAAAGTTCCTATACCGTGACGGTTTTGAACCAACCTGAAACGCCCAACCAAACTTGTACTGTCACCAATAATTCTGGCGTATTGAATGGTGCAAATCAAACCGACATACTGATTAATTGTGTGGTCAATGACTATTTTATTGGCGGCAGTATTTCTGGTTTGGCCCCAGGAAATATGGTGACCTTACAAAATAACGGCACCGATGATTTATTGGTGTCAGATAATGGGGTGTTTGTTTTTAACACGCCACTGGCAGATAATTCGGCATTCTCTGTGACCGTGTTGAGTAATCCGTCCAACCCCAATCAATCTTGTGAAGTGACTAATGGAACGGGAACTGTTGCAGGTGATGATGTGGTGGGAGTGTCTGTTGATTGTACCACCGACAGTTATATGGTCGGCGGCACATTGACAGGTCTGTTAGCCGGTGAAATGTTGGTACTTCAAAACAACGGCCAAGACGACCTTGTACTGCTTGCTGATGGTGTATTTGTATTTAATCAACCCATAGAAGATTTGGGCAGCTATTCCGTGACCGTATTAAGCCAACCAACCGGTCCAATTCAAAATTGTTCAGTAGAATTTGGTTCAGGCCAGATTGCTGGTCAAGATGTGACCGATATAAGCGTCACATGCGACAATCTTGATTTGATTTATAGGGATGGCTTTGAATTCAATGCAATCAACATAGATCAGTCAGATTAATGAATCAATGAGGTCAGAGGCGGAGGTTACAAGAAGTGTGAAGGAACGCACCCTCCCCCTGGCCCCTGCTGTTTGTTACTAAAAAGGAAAAGCATGTAGTAAAACTAACAAGGACATATATGAACGCCTCCCTTGATTCAAGGAAATTGTATTAATTTTTGGGTCTTTAGCCAGTTCGCTGGATTTGCTTTTTTTATTCTGACATAAAACCACCTTTTTTCTGTCCCACGCCTCTCTGGCGAAGAGCAGGGTTTGGGGCAGCGCCCCATTCATAACCTTATCAGCTTTGCTAATAAACAGAGGTTGACTTCGAAGCCCAGTGATTGAAACTGACGCCCCCAGTGATTAGCTGAGTAGCAAGACTCCATAAAAAATAAAGGGGTCAGTACCCTTTAATTTATTTTGCCATTCCTTTTAGGTTCTTCTATAGCTAAACTTTCTGTTAATGCACAAATTGACTTTAATTTAATAGATATGATTATAATATCTCTAAACTCTTTATATTACTTTATTTTAGGGCTTGTCTTTTTTATATACATGGAGAAAAAAGCAAAAA